>LBJMR02800__coassemble_1414_pt1 | contig 11487 bp, 9 predicted proteins | sample LBJMR02800__metabat2_low_PE_034 | metagenome-assembled genome bin LBJMR02800 | reverse complement strand
CGAACTGGGGGTGGAGCTTTTGCAGAGCTCTGCCTTACCACTTGGCTATGTCGCCCTATGGATAACAGGAGCAAGGCTCTTGCTCCTGTTATCATTTGTATGGAGCAGGTGACGAGGCTCGAACTCGCTACCTCCACCTTGGCAAGGTGGCGCTCTACCAGATGAGCTACACCTGCATGCCCGGAACCATTCTATGCGGCCCCTCATGCATTTAGAAGATCCCCCGGTGGATACCCTGCGGTATCCACCGGAGAGTGGTGCCTCCGGCCGGAATCGAACCAGCGACACGGGGATTTTCAGTCCCCTGCTCTACCAACTGAGCTACAGAGGCAAATGGCGACGCGGAAGGGACTTGAACCCTCGACCTCCGGCGTGACAGGCCGGCGTTCTAACCAACTGAACTACCGCGCCATACGGTAGGGGGTACGGGAGCTTCCATAAAGAAAGTGGTGGGAACAACAGGGCTCGAACCTGTGACATCATGCTTGTAAGGCATGCGCTCTCCCAGCTGAGCTATGCTCCCCTGTCCTCGCCGCACGCCCGAATTTTGCTCACTCGGTCACGCGGCGAAGGTTATTATACTAAATCAGCCTACCGTTGTCAACCATTTCACGCAAATTTTTTTGTTTTTTCTGCCGCTGTCCCTACAGGGAGGCCAGCAGGCCCTCCAGCTCCTCTTTGGTATAATGGTAGACCTTGTCGCAGAACTGGCAGGTGAGCTCCGCCCGGCCCTGCTCGCGGATCAGGGCCTCCAGCTCCTCCCGGCCCATGCTGATGAGAGCCCGGGTCACCCGATCCCGGCTGCAGTAGCAGCGGTACTCCACCGGCTCAGCGGAGAGCTCCTCCAACTCGAATTCAGAGAGCACCTGCTCCACCAGACCCCGGGCATCCAGGCCGCCCCGCAGGGCCTCGGTCACCGGGCCCACCCGGGCAATCCCCCGCTCGATGGCGGAGATGGCGGCGTCGTCCGCGCCGGGCAGCAGCTGGATCAGGTATCCGCCGGCGCACAGCACGCTCTGATCCACATCCACCAGCACCCCCAGGGCGCAGGCGGTGGGGATCTGCTCGCTCTCGGCAAAGTAGGAGGTGATGTCCTCGGCGATCTCGCCGGACACCAGGGGTACGGTGCCCACATAGGGCTCCTTCAGATTCAAGTCCTTGATCACGGTGAGAGAGCCGTCCCGGCCCACGGCGGAGCCCACGTCCAGCTTGGCAGGCCCCTTCAGGGGGAGATCCACCGCCGGGTTGACCACATAGCCCCGGGCGTTGCCGGCGCTGTCGGCCACGGCGGTAATGCCGCCCAGGGGGCCGTCCCCCTTGATGCGCAGGGTCACGGAGCCGTTGTCCTCCTTGAGCTGGTTGCCCATCATGGAGGCCGCCATCAGGGTGCGCCCCAGGGCCGCCGTGGCCACGGGCAGAGTCCTGTGGATCTGCCGGGCGCGCTCCACCATGTCCCTGGCGGTGATAACCGACGCCTTCACAGGCGCGTTTTTGGCCAGTACGCGAATGATCTGATCTGCCATGCTTGTCAAAATTCCTTTCGTGCGGCAAAGAAAATCCGCCCTTCCCCCGGCTTGGGGGCGCGGAATTTCAGCTCGCCGTATTGTCTGATGTGGGAGAAGCCCGCCTGCCGCAGCAGCTCCTCCAGCTCCGCAGGCTCGTAGGCGTACTCCTCGTGGAGTTCCTCCCCCCGGCTCCACAGCCCGGAGGGCTCCAGCCGGAATACGTCCATGCCGTAGGTGCAGATGCGCCGCCGGGGGGAGAACTCCGCCCGCCACACGCAGTAGGCGTCCTCGCTCTCGTCCAGGAACACCTGTCCGTCCAGGCCCCGCAGCTTCTCCGGGGTGTTGATGTCAAAGAGGAAAAGCCCGCCGGGCATGAGGAAGGTGTGAACCCGCTGAAAGGCCCGCTCCAGGGTCTTGGGCCGGGTGACGTAGTTGACGCTGTCCAGACAGCAGACGCAGGCGTCGATGGTGCCGTAGAGATCCAGCTTCTCCATGGACTGGTGGAGGAAGATGGGCGCGGTCTCCCCCGCGCCCCGGCACTTCTCCGCCGCCACGGCCAGCATCTCCTCCGACCGGTCGGCCCCGATCATCTCATAGCCCCGCTCCGCCAGCTCCTTCGTCAGGCTGCCGGTGCCACAGGCCAGATCCAGCACGGTATGGACGGGCAGAGCGCTGCGGGCGAAGTGCTTCTCCAGATAGTCCGCCCAGCGGCGGTAGGGCACGTCGGCGGTGAACTCGTCGTAGCACCCGGCCAGAAACTCATACGCCATCTTCGCCCAGCTTCTCCTTGATCCGGGGGAGCACCGCCTGATACCCGTCCGCCCCGTACTGGAGGGAGCGGTTTACCCGGCTGATGGTGGCGCTGGAGGCGCCGGTTCGCTCCAGGATGTCGTTGTAAATCATGCCCTCCGACAGGAGCATGGCCACCTCAAACCGCTGCTCCATGGCCCGCAGCTCCCCCACGGTACACAGGTCGGAGAAAAACTTCTTGCACTCATCCAGGTCCTTCAGGGATAGAATCGCCTCGTAGAGCAGCTCCCCATGGACCTGCTTGTCGTGTTTTGCCGTCATAATACAAAAATGACCTCCTCAAGCAACGATGCACGTTCTGCGGAAACCATCCCTATTTTACCAAAGTGAAGTGTGGAAGTAAACTCTTTTTTCACCAATTTTGCCGGCAGGCATAGAATGGGGCGCAAGTTTCTGAAAAAGGAGGCGTCCGCCATGTCCTGTCCGCTCTGCAAGCCCGCCCCCGCCGCCCACCTCTGGCGGGAGCGGGAGAAAACCCTCGCCTGGGAGGGAGAGCCGGTGCTCGTCTATACCGTCCGGGCCCTGGCGCTGCCCTCCGTCCCGGCGCGGGTGGAGCGCTGCTACCGCCGCGTGGAGGCGGTGTGGGCCGCCCGGTGGGAAAAGGGCCTATACCCCCGGGCCTGCGCCGCCCTCCGGGCGGCCCGGGCGGCGTCCCGCCCCTTCCGCCCCTGGGAGACCAGCCTGTCCGCCTCGGTCACCCTGGACACCCCGGAGCGGCTCAGCCTGTACTGGGAGGCCGCCGAGCGGCTGGACGGCCCCCACGCCGTCACCCTGCGCCGGGGGGACGCCTGGGCTCTGCCCCGGGGGATGCCCCTCACCCTGGCCGAGCTGTTCCCGGCGGGGTTTCGGTGGAGGCGCTGGGTACTGGAGGAGGCCGCCCGGCAGCTCCGGGCCAGGCAGACGGCCGGGGAGGCCCGCTTCTGGCCGGACTGGGAGCATCGCCTGGCCCGGTGCTTCGATCCGGAGCGGTTTTACCTGACGGAGGAGGGCGTGGCGGTGTTCTTTCCCCTGTACGCCCTGGGGCCCCATGTGGAGGGTCTTCCCACCGTTTTCCTTCCCCTCCCTGTACAGGAAAGCGGGGGATCCTCCGTCCAAGTTTAGCAGTTTTTTTACAGATTTTTTCTTGTCACCCCCGAGAAGAACGCGATATAATAAAGGATGCCCCGGCGCTCTGTGCCCGCGGGCGTTGCGCGCGGGAAAAGGCCAATGCGCGAATCCCCGCGGCAGGAGGAACGAATTATGGTCAAAGCAATCGTTGGCGCAAACTGGGGCGACGAGGGCAAGGGGAAGATCACCGATCTCCTGGCCGAGGCGTCCGATGTGGTCGTCCGCTTTCAGGGCGGGGCCAACGCCGGGCACACCATCATCTGTGACTACGGCAAGTTTGCGCTCCACCAACTGCCCTCCGGGGTCTTCTACCCCCACGTCACCAACGTCATCGGCAACGGCGTGGCCCTGGACGTGAAGAAGTTCCTGGCCGAGCTCAAACATCTGGCCGACGGCGGCGTGCCCGCCCCCCGCGTGATCGTGGATCAGCGCACCCAGCTGCTCATGAGCTACCATGTGCTGCTGGACACCTATGAGGAGGAGCGGCTGGCCGGCGCGGCCTTCGGCTCCACCCACTCCGGCATCGCCCCCTTCTACTCCGACAAGTACGCCAAGATCGGCATCCAGGTGGCCGATCTGTGGAACGAGGAGCGGTTAAAGGGCCAGCTGGAGCACATCTGCACCCTGAAAAACGTGCTCATGGAGCACCTGTATCACAAGCCCCTGCTGGATCCCAAGGCCCTGTTTGACGAGCTGATGGGCTGCCGGGCGGCCCTGGAGCCCTACGTGGGCGACGCGGTCACCTTCGTGCACCAGGCCCTGAAGGACGGCAAACAGGTGCTGCTGGAGGGCCAGCTGGGCTCCATGAAGGATCCCAACCTGGGCATCTGCCCCATGACCACCTCCTCCCACACCCTGGCCGGCTTCGGCACCGTGGGCGGCGCGGTGCCCCCCACGGCCATCCAGGACATCGTCACCGTCACCAAGGCCTACTCCTCCGCCGTGGGGGCCGGGGCCTTTGTCAGTGAACTCTTCGGCGACGAGGCCGAGGAGCTGCGGAAGCGGGGCGGCGACGCCGGCGAGTACGGCGCCACCACCGGCCGGCCCCGCCGTGTGGGCTGGTTCGACGCGGTTGCCACCAAGTACGGCTGCATGGTGCAGGGCACCACCCAGGTGGCCCTCACCGCCATCGACTGCCTGGGCTACCTGGACGAGATCAAGGTGTGCACCGGCTACGACATCGGCGGAAAAATCACCACCGACTTCCCCGTGCCCGCCCTGCTGGATCAGGCCAAGCCGGTGTACGAGACTCTGCCCGGCTGGAAGTGCGACATCCGGGGCATCACCGAGTACGGCAAGCTGCCCCAGGCGGCCCGGGATTACGTGGACTTCATCGAGAAGCACATCGAGGCCCCCATCACCATCGTCTCCACCGGCCCCAAGCGCCACGAGATCTGCTACCGAAAATAATCCGGAGGCGTTTCAGGAAAAAAATCGGGAGGGGCGCTCCGCACAAGGCGGAGCGCCCCTCCCTTTATCTCCCCAATCGTTGGAAAAAAGCGTTTGTATCAGCCCCGGCTCAGGCTGCGGAGCGCCCGCCAGGGACTGCCCTTCCAGTATTCCCGCATGGTATTGACGGACAGGGGGTTGGTGCGCATCAGCGCATAGCCGCCGGTGTGCAGGTTCTTCTTGTTCTCTTTCATGGTGACGCTCCTTTCTGTCAAAGCCTCTTGCCTTCCTTACGGCTTTAGTATACAATGGATTTACTCATGACACAAGCGAATCTTTTTCATGTTGATTATGAGAAAAAGGAATGATATCCGTGAATCAGAGCAAGTACCTGGTGTTCCTGAAAACGGTGGAGCTGGGCAGCATCACCCGGGCGGCGGAGGCCCTGGGCTACACCCAGTCGGCGGTGAGCCGGGTGGTGGCCGAGCTGGAGCGGGAGTGGGGGCTGGAGCTGCTCACCCGGGGACGCACCGGGGTGGAGCCCACCTCCCACGGGGAGGTCATGCTGCCCTATATGCGGGCGGTGTGCAACGCGGAGAAGGAGCTGGAGGAGCAGGTGGCGGAGCTCCACGGCCTGACCCGGGGCACCCTGCGGGTGGGCACCTTCGCCAGCGTGTCCATCCACTGGCTGCCCGCCATCATGAAGGAGTTCCTCACCCTCTATCCCGGCATCCACTTTGAGCTGCTGAGCAAGTGGGAGTTTGCCGAGGTGGAGGATCTTCTCCGCCGGGGGCAGGCGGACTGCGGCTTTCTGGGCCTGCCTGTGGGCTCCGGGCTGGACACCTTTCCCCTGTGCCGGGATCAGCTCATGGCGGTGCTGCCGCCGGATCACCCCCTGGCGGGCGCCCCCTGGTACCCCATGGCGCGCCTGGCGGAGGATCCCTTTATCTGGATCCCCGAGGAGCGGGATCTGGAGCTGGGGCTGATCTTCCAGGAGGAGGGCATCCGCCCCAACCTCCAGTACACCGTCAATGACGACATCGCCGTGCTGGCCATGGTGGAGCAGGGTCTGGGTGTGAGCATCCGGCCGGAGCTGGTGCTGCGCAACACCGGCCGCCGCTTCGCCGCCATCCCCCTGGAGCGGCCCCGCTATCGGGACATCGTCCTGGCGGTGCGCAGCGGACGGCCCCCCTCCCCCCTCACCACCCGGTTCCTGGAGTGCGCCCGGGCGTGGGTGGCCAGGGCGGGCCGGTGAGAAAATCGGAAGTTTTTGTGTACAATCCGCCGGTTTTATAGTATAATATTGTCCGCCAAATCGGCCGCACTGCGGCCGCACCGCGCGGCGGGCACGCCGCGCCCATCTGAATCATAATAGGAGTGTTGTCACATGAGCCGCATGGTCGGCACCGTATCCATGGGAATCCGTGCTCCCATCATCCGCAGCGGCGACGATCTGGTGGAGATCGTCACCAATTCTGTCCTGGAGGCCGCCAGGGAGGGCGCCCTCACCGTCCGCGACCGGGACGTGATCTGCATGACTGAGGCCATCGTGGCCCGGGCCCAGGGCAACTACGCCTCGGTGGACGACATCGCCGCCGACGTGCGCGCCAAGCTGGGCGGCGAGACCGTGGGCGTCATCTTCCCCATCCTCAGCCGCAACCGCTTCGCCATCTGCCTGCGGGGCATCGCCAAGGGCGCCAAGAAGATCGTCCTCATGCTGTCCTACCCCTCCGACGAGGTGGGCAACCACCTCATCGACGTGGACGCGATGGATGAGAAGGGGGTGGATCCCTACAAGGATGTGCTCACCCTGGAGCAGTACCGGGCGCTGTTCGGCTACACCACCCACCCCTTCACCGGCGTGGACTATGTGGACTACTATTCCAACCTGATCCGGGAGTGCGGCGCCGAGGTGGAGGTCATCTTCGCCAATGACCCCCGGGCCATCCTGCCCTACACCAAGACCGTCCTGGCCTGCGACATCCACACCCGTGCCCGCACCAAGCGCCGCCTGCTCTCCGCCGGCGCGGAGAAGGTGTTCTGCCTGGATGAGATCCTCAACGCCCCGGTGGGCGGCAGCGGCTACAACGCCAAGTACGGCCTGCTGGGCTCCAACAAGTCCACCGAGGACAAGGTGAAGCTCTTCCCCCGGGAGGAGTGCCAGCAGCTGGTGGAGGACGTGCAGGCCCGCATCCTGAAGGAGACCGGCAGGCACGTGGAGGTCATGGTCTACGGCGACGGCGCCTTCAAGGATCCCGTGGGCAAGATCTGGGAGCTGGCCGACCCGGTGGTCTCCCCCGCCTACACCGCCGGCCTGGAGGGCACCCCCAACGAGCTCAAGCTGAAGTATCTGGCGGACAACGACTTTGCCGATCTGTCCGGCGAGGCCCTGCGGGACGCCATCAAGGGCGAGATCAAGAAGAAGGACGGCTCCCTGGTGGGCAAGATGGCCGCCCAGGGCACCACCCCCCGCCGCCTCACCGATCTGATCGGCTCCCTGTGCGACCTCACCTCCGGCTCCGGCGACAAGGGAACCCCCATCGTCTATATCCAGGGCTATTTCGACAACTACACTACCGAGTAACCACAACACAAAGCCGGCCGCCCCGTCAAACGGGGCGGCCGGTTTTTATTCCGCGCATTCGGTGACATCCCGGAACTCCGGGGCGGTCTCCAGCGGGAGCTGGAGCACCCGGTTATGTTCCAGCAGCCGGGGCAGCTCCACAAACCGGGGACAGGTGCTGCGGTAGGTGAGCCAGTAGAACCGGCCGGACTCGGCGCACTGGACGGAGGAGTACACCGTGTAGTCGCAGGGGCTCACGTCCCGGTCATAGCCGGTGTCCGCCTCCACCTCGGGCAGCTCCACCGCCCCCAGGGGAAAGGCGGCGCTGTGGAGCAGGCGGAACAGCAGGGCGACCCCCTCCGCCTCGTCCCTCCCCTTCCCGGCGCACTGCCGCAGAAAGGCCAGGCGGACAAAGCGGGCGGGGGACGACCAGCCGCCGGGCAGACCGGCGGCCCCGGTGCCGGAGAAGCAGGGCTCCAGCCGCTCCCCGCCCCAGTCCCGGGCGCCGTAGTCCAGGGGGCGCAGGTGGGCGTAGTTGAGCAGGTTGGCCCGGTGCCAGGGGTAGGGCGGGCTGTTGGTCATCACCCCCACCGTGTTCCGGTAGAGGTGCAGGCCGTCCACGTCCGGCTCCACCACCAGGCTGTCCCCCGTCCGGTCGGAGAACATCCAGTGGAGGGGCGGCACGGCGCCCAGCAGAGGCTCCCCCACCAGGGAGACCTCCTCCGTCAGCAGGCGGGCCGCCTCCTCCACCGTGGCGCAGCAGGCCAGGCAGAGGGTCACCAGGAAGGGGGGCTGGAGGGGCAGCCTCCCGCCCGCGGGCCTGTCCGGATAGCGGGCATAGCCCCGGTAGTAGAGCTGCGCCCCCATGAGCCCCCTCTCGTTGAGGCCCTCGTAGAGCACCGGCGTGGCGCCCAGCACCGTGGTGCCCATGCCCACCGCCCCGTAGTCCGCCCGGCGGCGGGCGGCGGGATCCCGGCTGTCGTCCAGGCTGGTGCCACGGGTGCAGAGCTCCGTGCCCGGCGGGAAGCAGGTGACTTTGCTGTCCGCCGCCACCCGGTTGTAGTCAAAGTTCCGCCCAAACAGGTGCCTGCCGTCCGCCGTCTCCCAGGCGATGGCGCTGCACCCGGCGGAACATGCCCCCGGCAGCCTGTGTTTTTGCTCCATCCGGCATCCCTCCCAAAATCGGCATACCCACAGTGTGTGCCGGAGCGGGGGCGGTTATACCCCCTGTTTCCGGGATGGCAGGGCCAGCAGGAGCAGCCCCAGCGCCAGGGTGAGCCCCTGGGCCAGCCACGCGGAGGCGGGCATGGAAAAGGCGGGATCCAGGGCGTCCAGGGTCAGGGGATAGCTGGCAAAGAAGCTGCCGTCCCACAGGCCCAGGGCCTGGGGCAGAGGCAGGGCGGAGAGCACAAAGGGGAAGGCCATCCACACATAGAGCAGCCAGGGCCGCACCTCCCCCAGCCGCCAGCCGCTGCCCAGGGCGAACACCAGGGGCGGCGCCAGGGTCACCAGGGTTGGCAGAACCAGAGTGCCCCAGCCGTACCAGCCGAAGAGGCGGGCATAGCATACCGCCGCCAGGGCCAGCACCGCCAGGCAGAGCAGGGCTGTCCCCACCAGGGCGGCGGCGCACCGGGTCAGGGCATACCGCCGGGGGTCGGCGGGGGTGGCGGCGGTGAGCACCGCCGCCCGCCGCTCCCGGGCCGAGGTGAAGAAGGTGAGGAAGAACAGGGCCCCCACCCACAGGAGGGGCAGCAGCCGGCCCAGGTACACCCCGAAACTCCAGGGGGAGAAGGGGGCGGTGTGGGCCACGCCGGGGAGTACCGCCAGGTAAAACACCTGCCCGGCGTAGAACAGCAGCACCGCCAGCAGTCCGATGAAAAACTTGTTGCAGAGCAAGCGCCTGCACTCACAGGAAAAAATCTTAGTCAAGGCTCAAGTCCTCCTCCGTCAGCCCGCAGGCGTCCAAAAAGTCCTGGTAGGTCAGATAGGGGTACATGGGATCCAGCTCCCGGGTGAACAGGCCCTTCAAAATCTCGTCCATGGCCTCCTCGCCCCCCACCAGCTCCTGGGCTTTCAGGATTTTCAGGGGCATCTCGCTGTACTGCCGCATGCCGGACAGGGCGTTGGAGATGGCCAGCCGCTCCGCCTCCGGCAGGGCGTCCAGGTACTCCGGGCAGCGGACGTAGAAGTTGAGGTAGTAGTCGTCCACCGCAGCCCGCCACTGGTCGACATAGTGTTCCACGGCGTAGTCCTCGCCGTAGAGCTCTTTGGCGATGCGGTAGGTGGTGTACACCGTCAGGCCCTCCGCCGACCAGGGGCTGGAGGAGTCGGCGGTGTCGAACATGTTGCCCAGGCCCCACCACTGGTGCACCAGCTCGTGGATGAACACCTCCCCGGCGGCGGCGCCCTTGGCCCCGTCGGCCAGGTTGGCGATGGTGAAGTCCGCCTCGTCCAGCAGGCTGGCGCCGTCCGCGGCGTAGCCGCCGCCGGCCACCCGGCTCTGGATCAGCTTGAGGCTCTCCCCCGCGCCGAAGGACAGGGGGCCGTAGTGCTGGGTGCAGTAGTCCACCACCGCCTGCACCGCGTCCGCCGCCCCCACAGCCTCCATGACGGCCTGGTGCTTGCGGCCGTAGTAGAACTGGATGTGGATGCCGCCGGCCTCCATGTCCTCCCGGACGTAGTCGCCGGCGTAGAGGATGCCGCCGGTGCCGTTGTCCTCATAGCGCCAGGTTCGGGTGCCGTTGTCATGCTCCGCGATGATCTCCGCCTCGCTGGAGCCGAAGGGGATCACCGTCATGGCCTTCGGCAGGGTGATCTCGATGGCGGCGGGGTAGCCGTCCTCCCCGGGCAGCACGTTCATCAGCCGGGGGGACAGGGCGGCGTTCTCCAGGCAGAGGTACTCGGCGCTGAGCTCCTTGCCCCCCTGCATGGTGGGGATGCTCTCCTGGGGATAGCCCCGGTAGGCCAAGGTCAGCTCCACCTCCCCGTCGGCTGGGATGGTCACCTCCAGCAGGGCCTCGTTGTACTCCTGATAGGCGCTCACGGTGAAGGGGGCATCCACACCGTTGGCCTGCACGTCGGAGACGGTGTAGCCCGGGTTGACGCCGAAGGCCACCTTCTGTTCCTGTCCGGAGGTGTTCCGGAACCGGAAGGAGGCCCGGCCGGACACCGTGCCTGCCTCGGTGTCCGGAAACACCTGGGCGGTGCGGCTGACAAAGGTGACCCCCTCCAGATAGGGGATCTCAAAGAAGGACATCACCGTCAGATCCGGGTTGCTGCGGTCGATGAAGGGCTGGGCGGCATAGCTCCATCCGCAGCACAGCAGCAGGGCCAGGGCCAGCAGGAGCCGGTACACCCGCCGGGCGGAGCGGGCCAGAGAGCCCAGCGGCCCCTTGCCGTACCGCCGGATGCACAGCCAGGACAGGGCCCACACCCCCGCCAGGCCCAGCAGCCAGGTGAGGCGCATGTAGGCGGCGGAGCGGAGGACGCGGAAGTTGGAGAAGTCGTCGGACAGGGCCCACACGCAGGGGTTGAGCCAGCACAGCTGCCAGTCCCCCGCCCACACCGTCAGGCTCAGGGCGCAGAAGGCGATGAACAGGACGATGGCGAGATCCGCCCGGCGGGTGAACTGGTAGGCTGCGGCCGCCGCCAGGATGCCCAGGGGCAGCGCCAGCCCCATGAACAGCAGATAGGCCAGCACATAGTTTGCGCCGGTGAACACGGCGCCGATCAGCCCCGCGCTGATGGGCAGCCAGACCAGCATCGTGAGGCCCACTGTCAGCACCGCGGCCGTCAGCAGGGCCAGCAGGCGGGTCAGGGCGGTGGTCAGAGGGGACACCACCGCGTCGGTGAGAATGTCCACCCGGCTGCGGCAGGCCCGGTCCAGCTCAAAGATGGTCAGCAGGCCGAAGAGGATGGCGCCGGCCACACCGCCGGCAATCGCAGGGTTTGCCAGATACATGGAGAGCATGGTGGTGGATGTGGCGGGCTTGTAGAGTACCAGCCCCAGCACCGGGGAGAGGACCGTCAAAGCCATCATCAGCCAGGTCAGGCGGCTCTGAAGCAGCCGCCGCAGTTCCAAAGGGAAAAGCCGCATTGTCTTCATTGGTCCGC
>LBJMR02800__coassemble_1353_pt1 | contig 11789 bp, 12 predicted proteins | sample LBJMR02800__metabat2_low_PE_034 | metagenome-assembled genome bin LBJMR02800 | reverse complement strand
CCCCCGGCTGTGCAGTTTCTTCATCAGAATCATCCTTTCCGTTTGGCGGGCTCGCAGCCCGCTCTGTCCCATACACAAACGGGACGGGATATCCGCTGCAAAAAAAATTTTTTTTGCAGCGGATCAGGCCCGCCGTTTGTATTTCAGGTGAAGGGAGTGAGGGAATGGAAGGCATACTGCGGCCCCGGCCCGGCCTGCTGGCCCGGCTGCGGGCGCTGCTGGCCGGCGGGCCGGAGGAGGGGGAGGCCCCTTTGATCCCCGATGCGGCCCGGGCCCTGCGGCAGCACGGGGACGCGGTGCTCCGCCTGGCCTGCTCCTACCTCCACCAGCGCCCGGAGGCGGAGGACGTGCTTCAGGACACCCTGCTCCAGTATCTCCAGAAGGCCCCGCCCTTTTCCGGGGAGGAGCACGAGAGGGCCTGGCTGCTGCGGGTGGCGGCCAACCTGTGCAAAAACCGGCTGAGCTACTGGAAGCGGCACCCCCAGGAGGAGCTGAGCGATCTGCTGCCCGGCCGGGCGCCGGAGCCGGAGCTGTCGGCGGTGTGGGACGCGGTGGGGGCCCTGCCGGCCCGCTACCGGGGCGTGATCCACCTGTACTATTACGAGGGCTACACCACCGTGGAGATCGCCCGGATTCTGGGGGCGCGGGAGTCCACCGTCCGCTCCCTGCTGGCCCGGGGCCGGGAAAAGCTGCGGGCCGTGCTGAAGGAGGGGTATGACTTTGAAGGATAGAAGTGCCTATCAGCGTCTCATGGACGCCGTGGTGGTGACGCCGGAGCTGGAGGAGCGGGTGCTGGAGGCGGTGGCCCGCCGGGCAGAACGAAGGCCCGTGATTCCAGCAGCGCGGCGGCGGACCCTGACGGCCTGCGCCCTTGCGGCCTGCTGCATGGTGCTGCTTCTGGCCCAGCCGGTTTATGGGATGCCGCTGACAGCGGCCACGCCCCCGGCGGTGGTGCAGGGCGGCTATGGCTCGGTGGAATACGACAGCCCCCAGGCCCTGGCGGAGGCCCTGTCCTGGCCCCTGGCAATCCCCACGGCCCTGCCGGAGGGGTACAGCCTCCTGCTGGCTCAGAGCCTCCCGGGGGAGCTGGCGGAGCTGCGCTGGTCGGACGGGACGGACACCCTCTGCTACCGCATGGCCCCCGGTTCGGAGGACATCAGCGGGGACTACACCCAGTACAGTGAGATATCCACCCGTGCCGTGGGGGCCTGGTCGGTGCAGTGCCGGGGGGAGGGCGGCGTCATCTTTTCGGCCGTCTGGGCGGCGGACGGGTACAGCTGCTCCCTCTCCGCCAGCGGCGGCCTCTCCCCCGCGGAGCTGGAGGCCATCCTGACCAGCATCCGGCCCATAGGAAAAGGGAAGTGAGACGAATCCGTCTCACTTCCCTTTTGTGGTTACCCGCTTGATGACCTTCAGCCGGGCGAACTCCTCCCGCTCCTTCTCCTCCAGGGCGTCGGTGATGAAGCGGATGGTCTCGTCCAGGCCGGGTATGACGATGTTCTCCAGGGCATTGGCCCGCTTCTGGGTCTTTTTGATGGCGTCGGCCAGGCGGTAGATGGAGGTCTCCACCTCCGCCAGCCGCCGGGTGAGCTCCTTGACCTTGTGGAACTTCAAATAGCAATCGTCCAGCTCCGAGCAGGTCTCCCCCAGGCCGTACTCCGGCCGGGGGGGCGGGGACTGGCCGGGGATGCGGGGCAGCTCCACCCCCATCACCGAGCGGTACCGGAGGGTCAGGGAGTCGTCCACCTCCACCGCCTCGGCGATGCGGTCGCAGATACCCAGGCGGATGTTGGCCGCCTGGAGGGCGGCGTAGGCCTCGGTAAAGACGGTGTCAATCTGCCCCTGGAGCTCCTTTGCGGTGTCCATCATGCCCATGAGCTCCCGGATGAGGATGTTGCGCTTGCGATCCATCAGCTCAAAGCCGGTCTGGGCCAGGCCGCGGGAGTGCTTGGCGGCGATCAGGTTGCCCTTGGTGGGCAGAAGGTTGTTGGGCACGGCGGTTCAGCTCCTTTCCACGGCCCTCTCACTGCTTGCGGGCGAAGAGCTCCTTCCACGCGCCCTCCCGGTAGTGGGCCTCGATGGTCTTGGAGTCGATGCGATCCAGCTCGCTCTTGGGCAGCATGGAGAGCAGCTTCCACCCCAGCTCCAGGGTGTCCTGAATGCTGCGGTTGTCCGTCAGATTCTGGTTAATATATTTCTCCTCAAAGGCGCTGCCAAAGGCCAGGTACTGCTTGTCCAGCTCGCTGAGCTCGTCCTCGCCGATGACGCTGGCCAGGCTGCGGGCGTCCTGCACCTTGGAGTAGGACGCGAACAGCTGGTTGGACAGGTCGTAGTGATCCTCCCGGGTAAAGCCCTTGCCCACGCCGTCCTTCATCAGGCGGGACAGGGAGGGAAGGATGGCGATGGGGGGATAGATGCCCTTCTGATCCAGCTCCCGGTTGAGCACGATCTGCCCCTCGGTGATGTAGCCGGTCAGGTCGGGGATGGGGTGGGTGATGTCGTCGTTGGGCATGGTGAGCACCGGCACCTGGGTCACCGAGCCGGGCTTGCCGTGGATCATGCCCGCCCGCTCGTACAGGGAGGCCAGGTCGGAGTACAGATAGGCGGGGAAGCCCTTCCGGGAGGGGATCTCCCCCTTGGAGGAGGAGAACTCCCGCAGCGCCTCGCAGTAGGAGGTCATGTCGGTGAGCACCACCAGCACGTGGTAGCCGTGCTCGAAGGCCAGGAACTCCGCCGCCGTCAGGGCGCATCGGGGGGTGAGGATGCGCTCGATGATGGGGTCGGAGGCCAGGTTGAGGAACATGACCACCCGGCTCAGGGCGCCGGCCTCCTCAAAGGAGCGGCGGAAGAACTCGGCGGTGTCGTTCTTCACGCCCATGGCGGCGAAGACGATGGCGAACTCCCCGTCCTGGTTGGGCACCCTGGCCTGCCGCACGATCTGGGCGGCCAGCTCGTTGTGCTTCATGCCGGAGCCGGAGAAGATGGGCAGCTTCTGCCCCCGGATCAGGGTAGCGCAGCCGTCGATGGCGGAAATGCCGGTGTAGATGCAGCTGCGGGGGTACTTGCGGGAGACGGGGTTGATGGCGGAGCCGTTGATGTTCCGCCGCTCCTCGGGGTAGATCTCCCCCAGGCCGTCGATGGGGCGGCCCGCCCCGTCAAACACCCGGCCCAGCATCTCCCTGGACAGGGCGATGTCCATGCTCTTGCCCACAAAGTGGGTGGAGGCGTTCTCCAGGGAGATGCCCCGGGTTCCCTCGAATACCTGGAGCACCACCCGGTCTCCGTCGATGAGGATCACCCGCCCATAGCGGCGCTCCCCGTTCTCCAGGGTGATCTCCGCCATCTCGTCAAAGGCCACGTCCTTGACGCCCCGGAGGGCGATCAGGGAGCCGGACAGCTCCGACAGGCCGATGTATTCCAGTCTCATGTCAGTGATTCACCTCAATCTGTGCCGCGCTACCGGTTGGCCTCGTTGACCTGGCGGAGGGCCTCGTCAATGGCCTTGTCGTACTCGTCAAACTTCTCCTGGTGGTCGTTGGGCACCTCGTACTTCATTTTGGCCAGGGACTCGAAGATCCCCGTGGCTTTCAGCTGGGACAGGGGGATGGCCCGGGAGACGATGTCCCTGGCCCCGTGGTAGAGCTTGAGAATCAGCTCCATCATGCGCAGCTGCTTGTCCAGGGGCACGTAGGTGTCGATGGCGTGATAGGCGTTCTGCTGGAGGAAGCCCACCCGGATGAGCCTGGCGGTCTCCATCACCAGCTTCTGATCCTCGGGCAGAATGTCCGCGCCGATGAGCTTGACGATCTCCATCAGCTCCGACTCCTTCTGGAGCAGGTGGGCGATCTGGTGGCGGCTGTTGACAAACTCCGGCCCCACGTGCTCGTCGTACCAGGGCTTGAGATCGTCGGCATACTCCGAGTAGGAGGTGAGCCAGTTGATGGAGGGGAAGTGGCGGGCATAGGCCAGGGCACGATCCAGGCCCCAGAACGTGCGCACATAGCGCTTGGTGTTCTGGGTGACAGGCTCGGAGAAGTCGCCGCCCTGGGGGGAGACGGCGCCGATGACGGTGACGCTCCCCTCCTTCCCCTCCAGGGTCTTCACATAGCCCGCCCGTTCGTAGAACTCCGCCAGACGGGAGGCCAGGTAGGCGGGGAAGCCCTCCTCGGCGGGCATCTCCTCCAGGCGGCCGGAGATCTCGCGCAGGGCCTCGGCCCAGCGGGAGGTGGAGTCGGCCATGAGGGCCACGTGGTAGCCCATGTCCCGGTAGTACTCGGCGATGGTCATGCCGGTGTATACCGACGCCTCACGGGCGGCCACCGGCATGTTGGAGGTGTTGGCGATCAAAATGGTGCGGTTCATCAGGGGCTGCTGGCTCTTGGGATCCAGCAGCTCGGAGAACTCCTCCAGAGCCTGGGTCATCTCGTTGCCCCGCTCGCCGCAGCCCAGATAGACGATGATGTCTGCATCCGACCACTTGGCCAGCTGGTGCTGGGTCATGGTCTTGCCGGCGCCGAAGGGGCCGGGGATGGCGGCGGCGCCCCCCTTGCCGATGGGGAACAGGGTGTCGATGATCCGCTGGCCGGTGACCAGGGGCCGGTCGATGGGCAGACGCTGGGCCATGGGCCGGGGGGTACGGATGGGCCACTCCTGGGCCAGGCGCAGCGGGTGCGCCCCGCCGTGGTCGTCGGTAAGCTCCACCAGGGTCTCGGTCACGTTGTAGGCCCCATCGGGAACCACCCGGGTGACCTTGCCGGACAGGCCGGCGGGCACCAGGCAGCGGTGGAGGATCAGCGGCGTCTCCGGGCAGGAGGCGTACATCTGCCCCGGCGCAAGGGTATCCCCCACCTTCACGTGGAGGGTGGTGTCCCATTTCTTCTCCTGATCCAGGGAGGGCAGGTTTAGCCCCCGGGCGATGAAGGGCCCGCTCTTCTCCTCAATGACCTTGAGGGGGCGGGCGATGCCGTCGAAGATGTTGGTGAGCATGCCGGGCCCCAGGGTGATGGCCATGGGGGCCCCCTGCCCCACCGCGGGCTGGCCGGGCTTGAGTCCGGCGGTGTCCTCGTAGACCTGGACGGTGGCGGCGTCCAGATCCACGCCCACCACCTCGCCGATGAGGCCCTCGTCGCCCACGCTGACCATGTCCATCATGGCCAGGCCCTTGCCGCCAACCACCTTGACCACGGGGCCGTTGATGCCGTGGATCGTGTACTGCGCTTGCTTCATTCTGGAAGTACCGTCCTTTCGGATTCATCAGAGAGAGACAGGCCGAAGAGCTCGGCAAAGTGGCCGGACAGCTCCTCGGCGGCGCTGTCAAAGGAGGCGTCCACCCGCAGGCCCAGATCCGGGGACTCGGCCACCAGGCCGCCCATGCGGAAGTCGCCGGGCTGGAAGGTCAGGTGCATCAGCGGAACCGCGTCGGTCAGGATCTGGCGCAAGCCCATGTCCTCCTCCCGCAGGGTGACCAGCACCTCCTTGGCGCCGGCGAGGTATCCCGCCGCCTCCGTCATCAGCGCGGCCATCCGCCGGATGTAGGCGTCGGTACGGGTGAAGGCGGCGATTTTGGCCCGCACCAGGGCAAAGACCTCCTGGGCCATCTCCTTGCGCCGCAGGGACAGGGTGCGCTTGTTGTCCAGCATGTGCCGGGACACGCCCCGGCCCGCCTCGGCCTGGATGCGGGAGACCTCGGTGTGGATGTAGTCATAGGCCTCCTTGAGCACCTCGTCCTCCGCCTCCTGGATGCGCTGCTCCCGGCGGCGCTGCACCTCCTCCATGGCCCGCCGGCTCTCCGCGGCGGCCTCGGCCAGGATTTTGGCGGTGAAGCGATCCAGCTTCTGGTTGATATCAGGCATACTTGTTCCTCCTCGCGGGATCAGAGCTTGACCCCGATGGCCTCCCGGATGTACCGGGTGATGGAGTCGGGGGCGCGGCCCGTGCTGTGCCGGTCTGGGATCTCCACCACCAGGGGCCGCTGGGCGGTGAGTTTGAGCGGGGCGATCACGTCCCGGCACTGGTCGGCCAGATGTTCGGTAATGAGCAGCACGGCGATGTCCGGGTCGGCGGCGGCGGTCTGGATGGCGGCCCGTGCCAGGGCCTCCTCCCGCACCACCACGCCCTCGATGCCCGCCAGGCGCAGACCCACCTGGGTATCCGTGCTGTCAGTGATGACAAAGTATTTCATAACATGATTCCTCGTGTTCGTAGGGGCCGCGCAGGCCACCCGCCGACGGGCGGCTGATAGCCGCCCCTACACACAGTCCACAACCGGCTGCTCCCATGTAGGGGCGATTTCCAATCGCCCGGCCTCGCAGAGTTTCGCCCGCCCCGCGGGCGAAATCAAATCAAAATCCGTGCGGAGCAGGACACGCGCCTGCGCAGCACACCGATACCCCTGGCCGCGGCGGCCAGGGCCACCCGCGCGGGCGCGGGTGAGGGGGGTATCGCGGTCATTGTGCCGCCCAAAGGGCGGCGCGGCGACCGCGTATCTAGGGGGGACAGCGTCCCCCCTAGAGTGCTCACACAAACAGCAGCAGCAGCGCCACGATCAGGCCGTACAGGGCCACGCCCTCGGCCAGGCCCACGAAGATCAGGGCCTTGCCGAAGGCCTTGTCGTTCTCGGAGATGGCGCCCAGGGCGGCGGAGGCGGAGGAGGCCACGGCGATGCCGCCGCCGATGCCGGACAGGCCCACGGCCAGGGCGGCGCCCACGTACTTCAGGCCCTCGGCCATGCCTCCGGCGGCCGCGGCGGCCTCAGCGCCGGCGGCGGAGGCGCTGCCGCCGATGCCCACCACGCTGGCCAGCACCAGGAAAGCGAAGAAGGAGGCGATGTTGGCGCCCAGGGCCCGCTTGGCCTTCTGGCCGGTGTATCTGCGGATGCCGATGAGGAACAGGGGGGAGAACACCGCAAAGGCGGCAAAGAACAGGACGATGAATTTCAGCATGATGACTACCTCCTCCGCTCACCCGTTGATGCGGGCGGCGTAATCGATTTTTTTCGGGACAAAGGGGACGCCGCCGTCGTCATAGAAGCGGCCGAAGAGCTCGTAGAACTCCAGACGGAGCACCTGAATGCCCACCAGCAGGCCCTCAAAGCCCATGACGAAGATGTTGCCCAGCACCAGGATGAGGATGCCCACCGGCCCCCCCACGCCGCCGGCCAGGTCGGCCAGCATGTGGACCACCAGCATCAGGCCCACGTGGGTGATGGCGTAGGCGCCCACACGCATGAAGGACAGGGTGTTGGTCAGGTAGCTCAGCAGGGTCTCGAACAGCTCGAAGAACCCGGTGCCCAGCACCTCCCCCACCGAGAAGTGCTTCCAGTCCGGATCGCCGGAGAGCAGGTGGGACAGGGGCTCCCGCAGGAGCATGAGCACCAGCGGCAGGATCAGCACCGGCAGCACGTAGGCCGGGACAAACAGGTTGACGCCGAAGGCCGCGGTGGCCACGGCGGCCAGGATCAGCCCGCCGTAGAAGAGGATGCCCGCCGCGCCGTTGGGGCCGAAGAGGATCTTCTCAAAATTCCGCTGGCGCACGCCGTTGAGGATGTTGACCACCATCACCAGCAGCAGCATGAACACGCCCAGGCAGATGGACATGACCAGCAGGAGCAGCACGTTGCTGACGGTGCCCATGCCGGCGAAGGTGGTCTCCTCCATGATCTTGAAGCCGGGGATGAGCTCCTCAAAGCCGAACACCGAGCCGTAGACGCAGCCGAACAGTGCGCCGGACAGGCCGCAGCAGGTGATGATGCCGCCCAGCCACATGTGCTTCCACTTGGCCAGCACAAAGCCGATGAGGGCCAGGCACAGGCCCTGCCCCAGATCGCCGAACATGATGCCGAAGAAGAGGCAGTAGGTGAGCGCCATGAACAGGGAGGGATCCTTCTCGTTATAGGCGGGCAGGCCGTACATCTCCAGGAAGGGCTGGAACACCCGGCCCAGGAAGGAGTTTTTCAGCTTGGTGGGGGGCTTGGCGTGCTCCACGTCGTCGGCGGCGTCGGCCACGCAGGACAGTTCGGGGAACTGGGCCAGCTTGCCCTCCACCTCCCGCACAGATGCCGCCGGCACCCAGCCGGTGAGGTAGAAGGTGTTGCGGCTGCGGCAGGCGTACTGGCGCAGCTCACAGCAGGCACTGTGGTAGCGCAGGCAGGAATAGCTGGACAGGATGTGCTCCTTCTCCCGGTCGCGCAGCTCCTGCAGCTCCGTCCCCACCGCCTCCACCGCCTTCCGGATGTCCGCGGTTCTGGCGTTGAGCTCCGCCGTGGCCGCGTCCACCGTGCCGCGGGGGGGCTCCTCCAGGTGGATGCGGGTGAAGTGGAGGGAGTTCATGAGGGAGTCCACCTTGTGGTGGGACTCCTTGGTGGTGAAGTACACCCCGTACACCCGCCGGCGGCCCACGGTGGTGGGCACGAAGAAGAGATCCTCCTCCGCGTCCAGGGCGTCCCGGAAGCCGTCATAGGTCTCCCGGGGCAGATAGCCGTAGCGGAACCGGGCGTGATCCAGGCCCCACAGCTCGTCCAGCTTCACGTCGAGGCCCCGCAGGTTCTGCAGCTGATCCACCATGCTGCGGGCCTCGTCCAGCTGGTGCTCCAGCTCCTCCTGCTTCCTGTGGAGGGCGGAGGCCTGGTCGGCCAGGCTGTCAAAGTAGCCGGCCATCTCCTCCAGAGAGGCCGTGGGATCAAAGGGGGCGTAGTCCAGGGGAATCCCCGCCTCGTCGGCCACCTCTATGGAGCGGCGGAGCAGGGCGGCGTAGGGGTTCTCCAACTCCAGCGGGCGCAGGCCGCCCACCCCGCGCATGAGCTGGAGCGCATTCTCCGGATGGAACTCCTGGTCGATGACGCAGGTGCGCACCACATCGTCAAACCGATCCAGGGGCCCGGCGATGGTGAGCAGCTTCATCGGGACAACGGACATCGCGGTATCTCCTTCCTTTCAGATTCTATGGAATACAGGCGCTAACCGCCCACCAGATTGGCAAATTCCGCGTGATAGGGCACGCCGTACTTCACCGACTCAATCACGTTGACCAGCACCCCCAATTCCAGCTCCTTGAGTTCCAGGTAGGCGATGGCGGTGTAGATGGAGGGGGGCACGGCGGAGAGCTGCCGCTTGTTGAAGCGGAAGACCGCCCGCTGATAGTACTCCTCCACCGCGTCCACCGCCGTCTCGTCGAAGCAGTCCCCGTAAGGGGACTCCCGCAGCAGCTCATAGGCGCCCTCCGCCCCCGGCGCCTCGCACAGCCGGCGGAGGAAATCCATCGTCAGCCGGTACTGGAAGGGAAACAGCACGCCGGCGTAATCCTCCCGGGGGGTCTGTGGGAAGTAGGTCTTGAGGCGGAGGATGTGCAGGATGTTCAGCAGGTCAATCTGCTCCCCGATGGCCCGCAGCAGCACCTTCTGGGTGCGGCCCTGGTACTGGGAGCGGACGATGCGCAGCAGATGGGCGTAGTAGGCCGTCCGCAGAACCGCGTCGGCCCGGGTGAAGTCGGGCAGCTCGTCCGTCCGGGGCGGCCGCAGCTGCCGCAGGGCGGAATAGTAGATGGTGTCCCTGGCGGCCTCCGTCAGCTGGTCGTAGGTGGTGCAGGCGGCCGCGGCCGCCTCGTCCAGCCTGCTGTGGAGGGCGATGCGGGGGGGCGGCGGGGCCTCCCGGGGGGACAGGCCGGCCTTCAGCCGGCGCAGGGCGGACAGAATGGCCGACCGCTCGGCGGCCCGGAGCTGGAACTGCATCAGGGGCTTGTCCTCCCGGGGGACGTAGTAGGCCAGGCTCTGATACTCCAGCCGCAGCTCCTCCTGAAGGGCCCGCTCCACCTCCACCCGGCCCACATAGCCCCAGGCGCCCGGGGGCACCAGGGCCAGGGCCCGGCTCCAGCCCGGGTGCTGGCGCAGCTCGTCCAGGATCTCCGCCTCGCTGCGCCGGGCGGCCAGCCGGGCGAAGTCGTCGGAGCGCAGCCGCTTTCCGTACAGGGCGCGCACCTTGGCGGACAGCGCGCCGTAAGCCATCTCCGCGGTCATGACGGCTCCACGCCCACAATCATGGAGAACAGGGCGTCCACCCAGCGCTCCTTATTTTTTTCATAGGACGCCTCCACCGCCTTCATGGTGCGATCCAGGCGCTCGTCCAGGCGCGTGAGAGCCTCCTGGGCGGCGGCATCCTCAGTCTGCCGAACCTCCTCCAGCCGGTGGTTGGCTCGATCCATATAGTCCTCCCGCAGGGCGGAGACCTCCTTCTCCAGGCCGGCCTGCATCTGCTGGCGCTTCTCCCTGGCCTCGTCGGCCAGGGCCTTCGCCCCCTGCTCGGCGGCCATGATCTGGCTGACCATCTCGGCATAGTCCATGGTAACACCTCCGCTTCGGCCCCAGTCAGGGCCAGCATATCATGCTTATCATACCATGCCGGGCGGCAGAATGCCACAGGAATTTGGTCAAACCAGAGAAATTTTATGCCTTGCCGCAGGCGGAAAGGAAAACTGTACGGATGCGTCCGCAGGGCCTTGTAATCCCTCGCGGGGGCGTTTATAATAATAGAATATATCCGTCCGCCCCATGGCGGGCCAGCAGATAGGAGGAATTGCTATGGCAAAGCTGCTTCAGCTCCTGGAACAGGACTGCACCCTGACGCCGGAACAGCTTGCATCCATGACCGATATGACCGTGGAGGAAGTCAAGGCCGCCATCAAGCGGTATGAGGACGAAAAGATTATCCTGGGCTACCAGGCCATTGTGGACTGGGATCGCACCCAGCGGGAGGCGGTCACCGCCCTCATCGAGGTGAAGGTGACCCCCCAGCGGGGGGACGGCTTCGACCGGGTGGCCGAGCGCATCTACCAGTACGACGAGGTGGAGAGCGTCTATCTGATGAGCGGGGCCTTTGATCTCACCGTCATCATCTCCGGGCGCACGCTGAAAGAGGTGGCCCAGTTTGTGGGGGAGCGCCTGTCCACCCTGGAGGACGTGACGGGCACCGCCACCCATTTCATCCTGCACAAGTACAAGGAGAAGCACCTGATCTTTGAAAAGCAGGAAAAGCAGGAGAGGGAGTGGATTTTCTCATGAATTACGACGAGATCCTCAGTAAGCGCATTCAGGAGGTCAAGCCCTCGGGCATCCGGCGCTTTTTCGACATTCTGGAGGAGATGAAGGACGCCATCTCCCTGGGCATCGGCGAGCCCGACTTCGTCACCCCCTGGCACATCCGGGACGCGGGCATCTACTCCCTGGAGAAGGGCTTCACCAAGTACACCGGCAACGCCGGCATGGCGGAGCTGCGCCGGGAGATCGCCGCCTACCTGAACCGCCGCTTCAGCCTGCAGTACGATTTCGCCCACCAGATCGTGGTCACCGTGGGCGGCAGCGAGGCCATCGACCTGGCCCTGCGGTGCCTGCTCAACCCCGGCGACGAGGTGATCGTCCCCGTGCCCTCCTTCGTGTGCTACGGGCCCCTGGCCTCCATGGCCGGCGGCACCCCGGTGTACGTGGAGCTGAAGGCGGAGAACGAGTTCCGCCTCACCCCCGAGCAGCTCCGCGCCGCCATCACCCCCCGCACCAAGGTGCTGGTGCTCCCCTTCCCCTCCAACCCCACCGGTGGTATCATGGAGCGGGCCGATCTGGAGGCCATCGCCGAAGTGCTGAAGGACACCAACATCATGGTGCTCTCCGACGAGATCTATGCCGAGCTGACCTACGGCCAGAAGCACGTGTCCATCGCCAACCTGCCCGAGATGTACGACCGCACCATGGTGGTCAACGGCTTCTCCAAGAGCCACGCCATGACCGGCTGGCGCATGGGCTACGT
>LBJMR02800__coassemble_1278_pt1 | contig 12329 bp, 12 predicted proteins | sample LBJMR02800__metabat2_low_PE_034 | metagenome-assembled genome bin LBJMR02800 | reverse complement strand
GGCCCCCGCCGGACAGCACGCCGCCCACCATCAGGCAGGGCACGCAGATCATGCCCCCCGCCCACACCAGGGCGATGGACTGCCAGCTCTGCCGATGTTCCGCTTTGATCTCAAAGCCGGATTGCTTGTTCATGTGAAAATCCCTCCTCGATCCAGCGCGTATCGCTGGTTTGAGGAATATTTTAACTCTTTACAGCAAAAAAGTAATTGGTTCCCAGGCAGAAAAACAGGGCTGTCTCATTGTCCCAAGGGACAATGAGACAGCCTTGCCTGCCAGCCTCAGCCCTTCAGCAGGCGCTCCACCGCGCAGGCGGTATAGAGCCCGAAGGCCTCCGGAAACTTGGCCACCGGGTGCCCCAGCCTGGCGCCGAGCTGCTGAAGCCGGTATTTGACGGTGTTCTTATGGACAAAAAGGGCCTGGGCGGTCTGGGTGACGCTCCGATCCGTGTCCAGCAGATAGAGCTGCAGCGTGTGCACCAGCTCCGCCCCCTCCCGCAGGGCCCGGACGGGCTCCAGGGGGGCCAGGGCCTTCTGTACCGCCGCCTCGCCGGCGGCCACCGTTTCCCGGCAGGCCTGGGCAAACTCCATCTCCCGGAGGGTGTACCGGCCCCGGCCGGGCCAGATCCGGAGGGCGTCGGGCAGCGCCTTCCGAATGGCCAGATAGGCCCGGCGCACGTCGGCGGTGGTGGTGAGATCCTGACAGGTGACCAGTACGCCGTCCAGCCCGTCCTGCGCCACCTGGGCGCAGAGGGCCTCCGCCATGGTCTCCGCGCCGGCCGCCTCGGGCAGCCAGTCCATAAAGGCCACCACGTCCCCCTCATAGGCATCCGCCACCAGGGCGCCGCAGGCGTGGGACAGCGCCTCCAGCACCAGGGGCAGCACATCCCTTGGAAAGTCCCCCTGGGCCCGGAGGCTGTGGAGCACCCACATGCTGTGGATGGAGGCCACGTCCACGTGGAAGATGTCCGCCAGGCGGCGCATCTTCAGCGGCTCGTCCCGCAGGATGGCCCGCACCAGCTCGCTCATCACCTCCCGGTCGTGGCCCCGGCCCCACAGGTTCACCGCCAGGCGTACCACCTCCGCCGACTGGCGGGCCGTCTCCGGGGAGAGGGGCGTCCCCTCCTTGAGCAGGAACAGCTCCATGCCGGAGGCCGTATCCGACAGAGAGCAGCGGTAGAGCTGAAACCGGCCGCCCTCCAGCTCCATAGGCGCCCCCCAGGGCTGGGGCAGCGCGGGGAGGGCGGGCAGCACCTGCTCCGGCCGGAACTCCAGCGTGCGGGGCCAGTTGGCCGCGCTGAGCACATGGCGGGCGCGGTCAGACAGCGCGGCGGAGGCCCGGATGCGGTCGCTGAGCAGCCGGAGCACGGTATCCGGCGTCCGCTGGTGCTCGGGCAGGAGGGACATGCGCTGGAGAATGTCCCCCACCAGGCCGGCGGCGGAGTTCTGATCCCGGAAGATGGCCTCCATTACCTCGCAGATGACCTCGGAGTACCGCTGGTTCATCTGCTTCTCCGGCATGACGATGAGGGGGAAGTCCAGGCTGTCCGCCAGCTCGACAAGCTCCCGGTCTACTTTTGGCATAAAGATGCCCACATAGAACAGGATCAGCCCCACCTCCCCCGCCCCGGCCAGCCGGCGGATGTTGGCGCACTGGGCCTCCACATCCCGGGGGATGCTGGTGAAGCCGGTGATCACAATCTCGCTTCCGTAGAACTCGTTGTTTTCAAACAGCTCGCTCTGCAGGGCATTGGCGTCGGCGTACTCCAGCACGGAGATGGAGGACACCGGCCTGTCCAGCCCGCCCCTCCCCGCCGCCAGGCGGGCGTTGCGCAGGCTGGGCAGCTTCAATAAATCCGCCACCGTCACACTCATGGGAACACCTCTCCTCTTAACCTGGATGTTTTCCAGCTTTTAAACACAAAAACCTGCTGATTTGCAGCAATTATAGCACAGTTTTTCTAATAAACATAGTGGCGGAATGAGTTTATTTTTGCTCTCCCGGTTCCACCAGCATGATTACGCGACGCGCGAAGGGAGCCGGTCCTGGTCTTTCCGCATCAGTGCGCGAAAAATGAAAGTAGATGTAGATTTGCTTGCACACTGCTGGTGGATGGCCGACAAAAACCCAATAAATTTCGAATAAATGCAAAATACTTTAGCAGAGCATCTTGAAAAATATGCAGAATGGAAGTATAATGACAAGCATAAAAGAGAGGAAGAGGAGAACGCAAAGGTGCATTGCCTGAGGACCAGCGATGCGCCTTTTTCATTTCCGATTCCGAAAGACAGGGGGATGACAGCGGCATGGCAAGTTTTCTGGAGATGCAGCACTGTCAGATGACGTTCCGGGGACTTCAGGCGGTGAAGGATTTCTCCGCCACAGTGGAGAAGGGGAGCATCTGCGGGCTGATCGGCACCAACGGCGCGGGCAAGACCACCGTGATCAACATGCTCTCCGGCACCCTGACCCCAACCAGCGGGAAAATTCTGCTGGAGGGAAAGGACATCACCGGGATGCGGCCCGACCAGGTGGCCCGGCTGGGCGTGGTGCGGACCTATCAGAATCTCCGGCTCTTTCAAAAGATGACGGTGCTGGAAAACGTGATCATCGGGGCACAGATGCATGTGCCGTCCAGGGTGCTCTCCAGCATTGTGGGCACTCCGGCCTACCGGAGATCCGAGTCGGAGCTCCGGGAGAAATCCATGCAGATGCTGGAGCTGATGGGCCTGGAGGAGCACGCCGGTGATATCGCCGGTTCGCTGCCCTACGGCCTGCAGCGGAGGCTGGAGATCGCCCGGATCCTGGCCGCCAATCCCAAGCTGCTGCTGCTGGATGAGCCGGCCGCAGGCATGAATCCCCAGGAGAGTATGGAGCTGGTGGAGCGCATACGGAGCATCCGTGAGCAGTTTGGCGTGACCATCCTGCTCATTGAGCACGATATGAAGGTGATCATGAGCCTGTGCGAATATATTTATGCCATGGCCACCGGTGAGATCATCGCCCAGGGTGTGCCCGATGAGATCCGCAGGGATCCCAAGGTCATCCAGGCGTATCTGGGGAGGGTGGTCTGATGCTGCAAGTACAGAATCTGGTGGTCCGCTACGGCGGAATCACGGCGGTGGACGGCGTCTCCCTGGAGATTCAGGCCCACGAGACTGTGGCACTGATCGGGGCCAACGGCGCGGGCAAGACCACCACCCTGCACACCATTTCCGGCCTGCTGAAGCCGGCGGCGGGGCAGATCCTGTTTCAGGGGGAGGACATCACCAGGACACCCGCGGAGAGTGTAGTGGCCCGGGGGGTGATCCAGGTGCCGGAGGGGCGGCAGGTATTCGCCAAGCTCACGGTGGAGGAGAACCTGAAGCTGGGGGCCTATCTCCAGAAGGACAAGGAGAAGATCCAGTCCACCCACGAGCGGGTGATGGAGCTGTTCCCCATTTTGAGGGAGCGGCGGCGGCAGGCGGCGGGGACGCTGTCCGGCGGCGAGCAGCAGATGCTGGCCATCGGCCGGGCCCTCATGTCCCAGCCCAGGCTGCTGCTGCTGGATGAGCCCTCCATGGGCCTGTCCCCGCTGATGACCCAGCAGGTGTTCGACGTGCTCCAGGAGCTGAAAAAAGAGGGCCTGACCATTCTGCTGGTGGAACAGAACGCCTATGAGGCGCTCACCATTTCCGACCGGGCTTACATCATGGAGACCGGCAATATCACGTTGGAAGGGAAAAGCAGTGAGCTGATCGACGACCCGCGGGTCCGGGATGCTTACCTGGGTGGCGATTTATGAGTATTGAATATATCATCTCACAGCTGGTCAACGGCCTGCGCCTGGGCAGCGTCTACGCCATTGTGGCAGTGGGATATTCTATTGTGTACGGAATTCTGCGCCTGATCAACTTCGCCCACGGCGATATTATGACCATCGGCGTGTACATCATGCTCGTTTTCATGACCAATACGGGCATGCCTCTGTGGGCCATCGTGCTCATCTCGGTGGCAGCCAGCGTGGTGGTGGGAGTGCTCATCGAACGGCTGGCCTACCGGCCCCTGCGCAGCGCGGGGGAGGAGGCCACGCTGATCTCCTCCCTGGCGGTGTCCACCCTCCTGCAAAACCTGCTGCAGATGATCTTTTCGCCGCAGAAGAAGGCGTTCTACCTGCCTGATTTCTTCTCTGAGCAGCACGATTTCGGCCTGTTCCAGCTCTCCACCATGAATATCATCACCTTTGCCGCCCTGATTATCATGGTGGTGGGTATGACGCTGGTGGTGCAGAAGACCAAGATCGGCACCGCCATGCGGGCCTGCTCGGAGAATCTGGACGCCTCCCGTCTGATGGGCATCAACCCCAACCGGGTGATCGTGTTCGCCTTTGCGGTGGGCTCCGGCCTGGCGGCTCTGGCGGGCCTGATGCTGGCGGGCGAGTACAAGACCATCGACCCGCTGATGGGCTTCGTCCCCGGCCTGAAGGCGTTCTGCGCCGCAGTGGTGGGCGGTATCGGCAGCCTATACGGCGCGGTGGTGGGCGGCCTGGTCATGGGTGTGGCGGAGATGCTCTTCGCCGGACTGATGCCCACCAGCCTCACCGCCTACCGGGATGCCTTTGTCTTTGTGGTTCTGATTCTGGTGCTGCTCTTCCTGCCTAACGGCATCTTCGGGCGCGCGGAAGGGAGGCGGAGCTGATGAAAACCAACCGGTTGCGGGACTGTTCTCTGTTCCGTCTGGTGGTCTTTGTGGTACTCCCCATTCTCATTGTGGTCTGGGCCTGCAGCCAGGGGACCTATTATTCCACCATCGTCTCCACCTTTGCCATCAATGTGCTGCTGGCCGCGAGCCTCAACCTGGTCAACGGCTTCTCCGGTATGTTCTCCATGGGGCACGCCGCCTTTATGGCCGTCGGCGCGTACATCTCCGCGTTTCTCACCCTCAGCCCCAGCCAGAAGGCGTCCATGCTGCCTGATCTGCCCCAGTGGATGACCAATCTGCAGCTGCCCCTGCTGGCGGCGCTGCCCTTCTGCGGACTGGCCGCGGCGGTGGTGGCCCTGCTCATCGGCGTGCCGGTGCTCCGCTTCAAGGGGCACTACCTGTCGGTGGCGACCCTGGGCCTCATCGTGATCGTGCGGGGCGTGCTGGACAATGCAGACGGCTTCACCAACGGCCCCCGCGGCATCACCGGCATCCCCTCCCTGGCCACTCCGCCGCTGATCTTCCTTGTGCTGCTCCTGTCCCTGTTTATCATGTTCCGGCTGATCCGCTCCCAATACGGCCGCGGACTGATCGCCATGCGGGATGACGATGTGGCCGCCCAGAGCCTGGGCGTCAATCTGGTGTTCAAGAAGATCTCCATCTTCTGCGTCAGCGCCTTCTTCGCCGGTGTGGCCGGCGCCCTGTGGGGCCATGTGCAGACCGTGATCTCGGGACAGTTCTTCTACTTCAGCATGAGCTTCAAGGTGGTGCAGATCTCCATCATCGGCGGCATGGCCTCCCTGTCCGGCTCCATTGTGGGCGCGCTGTTCATGACCTTCGTGCCCGAGTTCCTGGCGCCCCTGGAGAGCGGCTTCCAGATTTTCGGCGTCACCCTGCCCAGCATGTACGGCCTGTCCAACATCATCATGGCGGTGTTCCTGATTCTGGTCATCATCTTCCGCCGCCAGGGCCTGCTGGGCAGCAGCGAGCTCTTCCTGGAGAGCTGGTTCTCCAAAGACACCTATCTGAGCCTCTTCCGCAAGGGGGAGTACAAAAAACTCCTGGCGGCCCTCAAACCGGGGCGGAAGAAATCGTAGGCATCGCAGTGTTCCACTGCGCTGTAAATAACTTGTAAAGGGGAAATCACGATGAAGAAGAGACACGCAAGACTGTCCGCACTGCTCCTGACGGGCGCCATGGCGCTGTCCCTGGCCGCCTGCTCCGGCGCTGGCTCCGGTTCCGGCACCAGCGAAAGTCCCGAGGCAACCGGCGGGGCCGCCACCGGGGACACCATCAAGGTGGGCGCCCTGTTCAACGTCACCGGCGGCCAGGCCTCTCTGGACGAGCCCAGCCTGCGGGGCTTCCAGCTCTATTTTGACCAGCTCAACGAGGCCGGCGGCATCAACGGCCGCCAGATCCAGGTGGTCTCCTACGACGGCAAGACCGATCAGAGCACCTGTGCCACCAACACCAGCAAGCTCATCGACGTGGACGGCGTGGTGGCCATCGGCGGCCTGTCCGACAGCAACTACGCCTTTGCCGCCGGCAATGTGGCTCAGGAGGCCGGGGTGCCCTTTGTCTTCTCCGGCGCCACCACCCCCACCCTCAACGACATCGGCAACTATGTGTTCCTCACCCCCTTCGGTGACGACACCTGCGCCTATGCCGCCGCCGAGTACATGACCGAGGAGATGGGCCTCACCAAAGCCTACATGCTGGTGGACCAGTCCATGGACTTCACCACCACCCTGGCCGAGTGCTTCCAGGAGCGGCTGGAGGAGAACGGCGGCGAGGTGGTCATGACCGACAACTACATGAACAAGGATCCCGACTTCTCCGCCCAGATCGACCGCTTCCTCAACGACAGCCAGGGCGCCGAGGTGCTCTTCTTCGCCAGCGTGCCCGACGACATCGGCACCATCGTCAAGCAGTTCCGGGACAAGGGCGTCACCCTGCCCATCCTCTCCGGCGACGGCGCCGACACCCCCCTGCTGATGGAGGTGGCCGGCGACGCGGCCGAGGGCGTGCTGGTCTCCACCCACTGCTCCTTCGAGAACGACGACCCCGTGGTGCAGGATTTCGTGACCCTGTACACCGAGACCCAGGGCACCGAGCCGGAGAACGCCTTCGCCGCGCTGGGCTATGACTGCGCCCACGTGATCGCCACCGCCATCGAGATGTGCGGCGACGACGTGACCCCCGCCAACGTCCGGGATAATCTGGAGCAGATCCAGGATCTCCGCTGTGTCACCGGCGTGATCTCCTACTCCGCCGAGAGCCACGTGCCTCAGAAGAGCGCCACCATCAACGTGGTGGAGAACGGCGCGTTCAGCTTCGTGGCCGAGCTCAATCCCTGACATGTCCTTTGGCTGAACCCAGCGCGGGGCGGGCGGCCTTCGCCCGCTCCGCCTGAGTGCGTCTACGATAAAAAGGAGGAATCTGAACGATGGCAAACCATGAACTCTTGAAGCCGACCTCCCATCAGGTCATGTCCGCCAAGTACGACAAGGCCATTCTGTGCGTGGGCTCCTGCGAGGCCCACGGGCCCCATCTGGCCTCCGGCACCGACACCCTGGTCTCCTACATGCTGGCCTGCCGGGCGGCCGACCAGATCGACGGCCTGCTGGTGCTCCCCCCCATCACCGTGGGCTACAGCGCCCACTACGACTCCTTCCCCTTCACCCTGACCCTGGGCTACGACACGGTGACCCAGGTGATCTACGACTATGTGGAGTCCACCATTCGCAACGGCATCACCCACATCTTCATCCTCAACGGCCACGACGGCAACATCGCCCCCATCGAGATCGCCAGCCGCAAGATCAAGGAGAAGTATCCCGAGGCCCGCATCGCCGCGCTGCCCGCGTGGTGGGTCACCGCTGGTGAGCTGCTGCCCAAGGGCACCTTCGAGGTGTGGGACGGCCTGGGCCACGCCGGCGAGGGGGAGAGCTCCATCGCCTACTACCTGTATCCCCAGTGGTGTGAGCCCGAGCTGGCCAAGGGCTTCGTGCCCGACCGCCTGCCCGACTATATCGACGTCAAGTGGGATTTCTCCGAGCTGACCAACACCGCCGCCACCGGCGACCCCACCAAGGCCACGGCCGAGAAGGGCGAGAAGATGGCCAATGCCCTGGTCAAGTGCATGGTGGATGCCATGAAGCAGCTGGACGCCTGCGGCTGGGACTACCGCACCAGCGGCATTCGCTGAAAGCGCGTTTCCCCGTACCGCAAAATCCCTCCCGGCGAGACCGCCGGGAGGGATTTTTGTGCAGTTCGAAAAATTTCTGCTATACTGGTGAAAAAAGCTGTAACGAATAGGGCGCGGGGCGAACTAACTCCATGGAGAGGAAAGGGGGAGGACAGTCCGTGGCCTGGAACGGAGAGGACATCTACAGAAAGCACGCAGAGGGAGTCTACCGCTACCTGTTCTCCCTGTGCGGAGAGGCGGACACGGCGGAGGAGCTGACACAGGAGACCTTCTGCCAGGCCCTCAAGGGCCTGGGCACCTTCCGGGGGGACTGCACCCCCGGCTCCTGGCTGTGCGCCATTGCAAAGCGCCTGTGGTACAAGGAGCTGGAGCGCCGCCGGCGGACGGTGCCGCTGGAGGATGAGTCCCTCTCCCACCTGACCGCCCCCGACGACCCTGCGGCGGAGCTGGAACTGCGGGACGACCGGAACGCCCTCTACCGGGCCATGAGGGGCCTGTCTCCCGAAACCCGGGAGGTGCTCAGCCTGCGCCTGGCGGGAGAGTTCTCCTTCCGGGAGATCGGGGAGATTCTGGGCCGAACCGAGGTGTGGGCACGGGTGCGCTTTTACCGGGGCAAAGAGGAACTGATGCGGAAGCTGGGAGGCAAGGAAAGGCATGGCTGAGAAAAAAGAATTGGAGTGCTGCGTGGTGCGGGATCTGCTGCCCACCTATGTGGAGGGCCTGACGGAACCGGAGACTTCGCGGATGGTGGCAGAGCATCTGGCGGGCTGCCCGGCCTGCCGGGACGAGGAGGGGGCCATGCGCGCCCACGTCCCGGCGGAAACGGCGCCCAGGCGGGCGCTGGGCTTTCTGAGGCGGGTGAGGCGCACCCGGCTGCTTGCGGCCGCGCTGACCGCCGTCCTCACCCTGTGGTGCGTCGGTTGGCTGTACAACCAGGAGTTCCACTACCCCAACACGGAGGCCGGGCGGCTGTCCGCCGTGGAGGACTATGCCACCGCGCCGGAGGACTCCAACCTGCCCCACGGCATCCGGGCGGGGACACCCCTGCGGGTAGTGGCCTATGCGGAGCGGGGCGACCGCCTGTATGTGGCCTATGCCGCCGACAACGCCGACAACGTCCACGGAATCCTGGAGCTGATCCGGGGCTGGAACGGCCGCTATCAGATTCTCCGCAGCAGCGAGGCCCCATTCCCCTACACCGCCGGCGTGATGACAGCATCGGTGGGGACGGTGGAAGAGGGCAGGCTGTACGCTCTGGTGGGGGACGGCTGCCGGGAGATTTACGGCATCCGCGTGGCCTATGAGGTGGGCCTGGAGTACTCTGAGCGCCCCCGGATTTATGAAAAGACCTACGCGGTGACAGAACCTGATTTCTTCTGGCTGACAGAGCCGGATGTCCTGGGGGAGGAGCTGGGGCTCCCGGAGGAAGAGAACTGGTGGATTCAGTATGCAGAGGTGACGCTGCTGGATCAAAACGGCGCTGACGTGACGGAGCAGTACCGGGACGACACCGTCGAGGAGAACTGGAGCAGCGGAAAAGGCACGGCGGAGCGCTTCATGCTCTATGTGCTGATGGGGGGCGCGGCCCTCTTGGGCGGGGTGCTTGTCCGCTACTTCCTGCGCCGGGACTGATTCACCCGCCCGGTTTGCATTGCGCCGGGCCGCCTTCCGTGGTATGCTAAAAGAAAGAAGGGGGAGGCGCAGATGGAACTTCGGGTATTAAAGTATTTTCTGGTGGTGGCCCGGGAGGAGAACATCACCAGGGCGGCCGCCCTGCTCCATGTGACCCAGCCCACCCTCTCCCGGCAGCTGATGCAGCTGGAGGAGGAACTGGGGGTGAAGCTGTTCCGCCGTGGCCGGTACCATATCACGCTCACAGACGACGGGGTTCTGCTGCGCCGGCGGGCCCAGGAGATTGTGGATCTGGCGGAGAAGACGGAGCAGGAGTTCCAGCGGCAGGAGGGGGAGCTCACCGGAGAGATCGCCGTGGGGGCGGGGGAGACCAACAGCATGACCGACCTGTCCCTCAAAATAGCCGCCTTCCGCCGGCTCCACCCCCTGGTGCGGTTCAGCATCTACAGCGCCACCGCCGACGACATTCAGGATCGCCTGGAGAAGGGCCTTCTGGATCTGGGCCTGCTGGCCGAGCCGGTGAACATCGGCCGGTATTCCTTCCTCCGGATGCCCGGCCGGGATCGCTGGGGGGTGTGGGTTCACCGGGATTCCCCGCTGGCCCGGCGGGAGGGCGTGACACCGGAGGAGCTGCTGGGCATCCCTCTGCTGCTGGCGCGGCGGGAGGAGGTGCGCAAGGAGCTGGCCGGCTGGTTCGGGGACTCCTTTGACCGCCTGGAAATCGCCGGCACCTTCAATCTGATCCTCAATGCCGCCAACATGGTGCGCAACGGGGTGGGGGCCGCCCTCGGCTTTTACATCGGCAATCTGTCCGACGAGCTGCGCTTTGTGCCCCTCTCTCCGCCGCTGGAGACGGGCACCGTCCTGGTGTGGAAGAAGGATCAGGCCTTCTCACCGGCGGCTGCGGCCTTCCTTCAAGGACTCAGGCATGCGGAGTAGGCATTTTTCAGCATACAGCAAAAGTATTTTACATTGCTGTAAATTGCGTCTAAAATGTAGGTATCCCAAAGGGGTACCTGCATTTTTCTTTTGGCAGGAACGGCAGCCTGACAGGCCGTGAGGCCCTGCCGCGTGAAGCGCGGCGATGGATCCTCCCGTGCTGGAAATGCGCCCGGATAGAGCCGAGCAGAAAGGATGAAGGAACATGAGTGAATTTCAGGAGATTTTTCCGAGAGGCGGCGAGAACACTGCTTTTGCCCGGTATTTTGTGGGCAAAAGCTATTTGAATATGCTCTCCACAGAGCAGGTGTCCATCGGCAACGTGACCTTCGAGCCGGGCTGCCGGAATAACTGGCACATCCACCGGGCGGCCCGGGGCGGCGGTCAGATTCTGCTGGTCACCGCCGGCCGCGGCTGGTATCAGGAGTGGGGCAAGCCCGCCCGGGCCCTCCAGGCCGGCGATGTGGTAAACATCCCCGCCAATGTGAAGCACTGGCACGGCGCGGCCAGGGACAGCTGGTTTGCCCATCTGGCCGTGGAGGTGCCCGGGGAAGAGACCGCTAACGAGTGGCTGGAGCCGGTGAGCGACGCCGATTACAGCCAGCTGGACTGAGGGAGGGACTTGCCATGGAGCGCAGAGAACGGACAGAGGAAAAGGTGCAGGAACTGTTTCACGCGCCTGCCGCCGGGGATGAGGGAACTGATCCGGAGTTCATGCAGATCCTGCAGAACTATATCTTCGGCGACGTGTGCTATACCGGAAGCCTGGACAACCGGATGCGGGAGCTGGTAACTATCACCGTGCTGGCCGCGGTTCAGGCGCTGCCTCAGCTGAAGGCCCATCTGGGGGCCTGCCTGCATGTGGGCTGTACGCCGGTGGAGCTGCGGGAGGCGGTCTATCAGTGCGCCCCCTTCCTCGGCTTTCCCCGGACGCTGAACGCCATCGCTGTCCTGAACGAGGTGCTCACGGAACAGGGGATAACCCTTCCGCTGCCCAGGCAGGGGACGCTGACATCTGAGCAGGAGCGGTATGAAAAGGGCTCTGCTCTCCAGCCGCCCGCCTGCGGGGATGCGCTCAGGGAGCGCTGTGCCCGGCTGCCCGGCGGGTTTGCCCAAGCGGTGCCCCGTTTCCTCACGGAACTGTCCGGGGACTTCGCCACCCGCTCCGGCCTGGACGGCAGAACTCGGGAACTGCTCACCGTCGTCCTCCTGGCCGCCCTGGGCGGGGCGGAGACGCAGCTGAAAGGCCATGTGCGCGGCGCCCTGGCGCTGGGCAGCACCCGGGAGGAGCTGGTGTGCGCGCTGGTTCACGCCAGCGCCTACATGGGTTCGCCCCGCCTGTTCAGCGCGCTGGACGCGGCCGGTGAACTGCTGGAGGAGCCGTAAATCAGCCAGAAAGTTTCCCGTGCCGGGGATTCCGGCCAGACGAAAGCACCGGATGTATCTCCCAGATCAATGACCACCTGTGGGAAGGGCGGTACTCGCCGGTGTGGCCGGACGGGGTGAAGCGGCCCTGCAATATCTGCGCCCATGACCAGGATTACCTGCGAGCAGCGCCTGGCGGAGCTGATTGCCCAGACCAAAGCGGAGATCGCCGCCGAAAAGGCCCGACGGGCAGAGGAGAGGCGTCCCGCATAAGAGCAAATAAAAGCCGCACTTCCGGACAAACGCCGGAAGCGCGGTTTTTCCTGTCTGTGGTGGGGCTGTGGTCAAAAGGGAAACGGCCGGAAAAGGAGAAATAAGGGGGCAATTTTCAGAGCAAAATTCTGAACAAAAATAAAGAAAAATCCGTCAAAATCAAACGATTTTGACGGATTTTGGTCCGAGTGGCGGGATTTGAACCCACGGCCTCTTGGACCCGAACCAAGCGCG
>LBJMR02800__coassemble_1220_pt1 | contig 12736 bp, 11 predicted proteins | sample LBJMR02800__metabat2_low_PE_034 | metagenome-assembled genome bin LBJMR02800 | reverse complement strand
CCGCCACCTCCATGATGGTGTTCCAGACCTGCCTCAACGTGTTCGGCGCGGTGGATATCCTCCCCCTCACCGGCGTCACCTTCCCCTTTGTGTCCAACGGGGGCACGTCCATGATCTCCTCCTGGGGGCTGCTGGCCTTTTTGAAGGCCACCGACACCCGGCCCAACGCCAGCTTTGCCATCCGGCTGCCCTCCCGGCGGGAGGATCGGAAAAACGCCGCCCTGGCCCCCCAGGCCGGGGAAGAATGGGAGGCGGACTATGAAGAAAATTGAAAAACGGGCCCTGCTCTGCCTGCTCCTGGCCGGCGCCCTGCTGGCGGGCACGGTGCTGTTCGTGGGCCGCTTCCTGGTCAACGGCTCCTCCTGGGCCTCCTTCCTGCCGGTGTTCAGCGGGCAGCCCGCCACCGGCCGGGTGCTGGATCGGGACGGGGATGTGCTCACCTGGGTGGATGAGGACGGGAAGCGCCGGTACTATGACGGGGCCACCGTGCGGGAGGCCACCCTCCACGCCGTGGGGGACGCGGAGGGCCGCATCGGCACCGGGGCCCTGGTGGCCTTCGCCGACAAGCTGTCCGGCTACAACCTGCTCACCGGCTCCTACTCCCCCCTGGGCCAGGGCAACGACCTCTACCTCACCCTGGACGCCCGGTACAACTACATCGCCTATCAGGCCCTGAACGGCCGGAAGGGGGCGGTGGGGGTGTACAACTACAAGACGGGGGAGATCCTGTGCATGGTGTCCGCCCCCTCCTTTGACCCGGCCAATCCCCCGGACATCCAGGACGGGGACGAGCGGTACGACGGCGTGTACCTCAACCGCTTCCTCTCCGGCACCTTCACCCCCGGCTCGGTGTACAAGACCGTCACCCTGGCCGCCGCCATCGAGAACGTCCCGGATCTCTACGACCGTACCTGGACGTGCACCGGCTCCACCACGGTGGGGGACGGCACCGTCACCTGCCCCTACGCCCACGGGGAGCAGGACATCTACGCCGCCCTGTCCAACTCCTGCAACGGGGTGTTCGCCCTCCTGGCCGACGAGCTGGGGGAGGACGTGCTGGCCCGGTACACGGAGAAAGCGGGGCTCACCGCCTCCTACTCGGTGAACGGCATCCGCACCGCCGCCGGCTCCTTCAGCCTGGACGGCCTCACCGCCAACGAGCTGGGCTGGGCCGGCGTGGGCCAGTACAACGACCTGGTGAACCCCTGCGCTCTCATGGTGTACATGGGGGCCATCGGGGGCGGCGGCAGGGCCGCCGTGCCCGAGCTGATCCTGAAAACGGAGAACGCCCTGGGCCTGCCCTCCCTGCCCGCCCTCACCAGGCAGACGGGCACCCTGATCGCCGCCGACACCGCCGCTTCCCTGGCGGACATGATGGGGCGCAACGTCACCGACCAGTACGGCTCCTCCCGCTTCCCCAACATGGACATCTGCGCCAAGAGCGGCACCGCCGAGGTGGGAGGCGGCAAGTCCCCCCACGCCTGGTTCGCCGGATTCCTCCGCAACGAGGACGCCCCCTACGCCTTCGTGGTGCTGGTGGAGAACGGCGGCTCCGGCGCCGACGTGGCCGGCTCCGTGGCCGCCCAGGTGCTGGACGCGGTGGTCAACGGGTATTGATTCCTGTGGGACACATGCCCGGTGGGGCGCGACGATTCGGCGCACCCAATGGGGCCCCCTGCGGCGACCCAACGGAGTGGTCGTCGTGGGGAGAGGAGGCCCAGCGAATGATCCACAGCTTGGGCCGACGATGTAGGGGCGACCTGTGGTCGCCCGCTGTTATCGGGGCCCCCCGGGGGCGGGCCTGCGCGGCGGGCGCCCCCATTTCTTCCCGAAGAAATGGGGGAAAAGAAGGGGCCGGGGGAGTTCCCCCCGGCGCCCCCCAATACGGGGGTTCACGGCGGCAAGCGCTGTACGGGCCAAGCAAAAACCGGGCGTGCATCCACGCCCGGTTCCTTTTTTGTGCCCGTCACAGGCGCTGCCGCGCCCCGGGCGGCCCGCGTCGATCACCCGGCAGGCCCTGACAGCGGCTGCGCTGTACCAGGTGCGCCCGCCGGGCCGCCGCCGGTGCCATGCCGCTGAAATACTCTGGAGGGTGCGGCGGCGCACAGCACGTTTGGGCCCTGCACACCCGTAGGGCGGGGGCTTGCCCCCGCCGCCCGTTTCTCACAAGCCGCAGATTCTGCGGGGAACAGGAGGCCCAGCAAATGATCCGCAGCCTGGGCCGACGCTGTAGGGGCGGATATCATCCGCCCGGAGCGGCCGGGCACAGGCCGCGGCTTCGGCAGGGAGAAAGAAGTCCAGCGGCGGGTACCCGTTCTACAGCTCCTCCAGGATGCCCCGCAGCAGCCAGGCGTGGGCGTCCGCCTCCCCGGACAGCTCCTCGTAGAGCTGCTGCAGGCAGGGGTCGGCGGTCTCCGCCGCCGCGGCCTGATAGGCGGCGGCCGACCGCTGCTCGGCCATGAACCGCTCCCGCAGGGCGGCGGCGAAGGGGGTGCGGGAGGCGGGCCCGGCGGGCCGCTCCGCGGGCCAGTAGCGCACGCCGGAGATCAGGAAATAGGCGGTGGACAGCCGCTTGGCATGGCGGCGCTGGTCGGCGGCGATGGCGGAGAGGATCCGGCCGCTGTTCCCCTGGGCCCGGCGGGAGAGGGCCTGATAGCTCCGCCAGTCGGCCAGCGTCCTGTCCACAAACTGCTGGAGCTGGCCGCCGTAGATGGCCGAGGCCGCCCCCAGGCAGGGCACGTTGTGCTCCTCGCCCGCCACGGGTCGGCCTGGCGGGGCGGAGGCGGCCACGGCGGGCAGGGCCGGCGGGGCCTCCCGGACGGCGGGGGACGCGGCCGGCTCCGCCGGCAGGACGATGGGGCAGTCGGGGCGGGGCTCCGGCATGACCCGCCGCCACACCCGCTCGAAGGTCTCCTGATCACACTGGCTGGAAAGATGCTCTTGTTCCATGGACAGCGCCTCCTGACGATTTGAATTCACCTTATCCTATGCGAATAGTGTAATTTTTGCCCCGGCAGGGTTGTATTTTCCAGCACGCCATGATAAAATAACACCCTGTAAAGCAAGCCATGTTACAAAGGAGCGACAGCCAATGCTGGAGATCAAGCATCTCAGCTACCAGGTGGAGGACGAGACCGGCGGGGAGCTGGGCATCCTCAACGACGTATCCCTCACCGTAGCCGACAACCAATTCGTGGTGATCACCGGCCCCAACGGGGGCGGCAAGACCACCCTGGCCAAAGCCATCATGGGCCTGGTGCGGCCCACGGGGGGCACCATCTCCTGGAACGGCACCGACATCACCGATCTGGACATCACCCAGCGGGCCCGGCTTGGGGTGAGCTACGGCTTCCAGCAGCCCCCCCGGTTCAAGGGGCTGAAGGTGCGGGATCTCCTGTCCCTGGCCTCCGGCAGGGAGAACCTGAAGCGGGAGGAGGCCTGTCAGTACCTGACCAAGGTGGGCCTGTGCGCCGGGGACTATATCGACCGGGAGGTGGACGCCTCCCTGTCCGGCGGCGAGGTCAAGCGCATCGAGATCGCCACCATCCTGGCCCGCAAGGCCGGGCTCATGATCTTTGACGAGCCGGAGGCGGGCATCGACCTGTGGTCTTTTGCCAAGCTGACCGAGACCTTCCAGGCCATCCACCAGCGGCGGGAGCACACCCTGATCATCATCTCCCACCAGGAGCGCATCATCAACCTGGCCGACGAGATCGTCATGATCGGCGACGGCAAGATCCAGAAGCAGGGCCCCCGGGAGGAGATTTTCCCCGAGATCCTGGCCAACACGGCCTCTGGATGCAGTTATCTGACAGAGGGGGCGAACTGAACATGGATCAAGCGGAATGGAAGCTGCTGAAGGAGATCGCGGATCTGGAGAAGACCCCCCAGGGGGCCTACAACATCCGCCGCAACGGGCAGCTGGACTCCCGGAACAGCACCGCCAACATTGAGATCACCACCAAGACCGAGCCGGGCAAGTCGGGCATCGACATCCACGTCAAGCCGGGCACCAAACACGAGTCGGTGCACATCCCGGTGATCATCAGCCAGACCGGCCTGAGCGAGCTGGTGTACAACGACTTCTTCATCGGCGACGACTGCGACGTGGACATCGTGGCCGGCTGCGGCATCCACAACACCGGCTGCGAGACCAGCCAGCACGACGGCGTGCACACCTTCCACATCGGAAAGAACTCCAAGGTGCGCTATGTGGAGCGGCACTACGGCGAGGGCCCCGGCACCGGCAGGCGGATCATGAACCCCCAGACGGTGGTATACCTGGAGGAGGGGGCCTCCCTCAACATGGAGAGCGTGCAGATCCGCGGCGTGGACTCCACCAAGCGGGAGACCAAGGTGGTGGTGGGCCCCAACGCGGAGGCCGTGATCACCGAAAAGCTGCTCACCCACGGGGAGCAGACCGCCGAGAGCGACATGGAGATCATCCTGGACGGGGAGGGGGCCAGCGGCCGGGTGGTGTCCCGGTCTGTGGCCCAGGATCACTCCCAGCAGGTGTTCTACCCCAAGATGACGGGCAACGCCAAGTGCTTCGGCCACGTCCAGTGCGACTCCATCATCATGGGGGAGGCGAAAATCTCCTCCATTCCCGCCATCGTGGCCAACCACGTGGACGCCCAGCTGATTCATGAGGCCGCCATCGGCCGCATCGCCGGAGATCAGATCCTCAAGCTCATGACCCTGGGCCTGACGGAGCAGGAAGCGGAGGAGAAGATTCTTGACGGATTTTTACAGTAAGCTGCTGGCGCGGGTCAACGAGAGCGGCTGCTTTGCCCCCCACAACCACATCTACGTCACTGAGCTGAGGGACGACCACAGCGCCTCCGGAGTGCTGGAAATCCAGCCCTCCAGCCTCAATCCCCTGGGGATTGTCCACGGCGGCGCCCTGGTCACCCTGGCCGACACCGTGGCCGGGACGGCCGCCTACACCACCGGCAAGACCTGCGTGACCCTGGACTGCTCCATGCAGTACCTGTCGCCGGGCACCGGGACGCGCATCCACTGCACCGCCGTCCCCAAAAAGCTGGGGCGCACCGTGCTGGTGTACGACGTGTCCCTCACCGATGACAGCGGCCGGCCGGTGGCCTCCGGCACCTATACCTTTTTTGCCGTGGAGCCCCACGCGCCGGGCGACGTCCCGCCCGAGGGGCGCTGACGCCGGCCCTGCGCCCGCCGCCGGCTTCCACGCCAGCCCCGCCCCGCGCCCCTTCGGGTGCGGGGCGTTTTTCTGCCGCGCGCCGATTTTTCGCCGGGAGGGGCAAATTCTGCACATGCACTACAAAATAGGAATTCCGTATGTTATTTATATAGGGTATTGTGCGGAGGCTTCCGCCCCCACGGACATCTTTCAAACCGACTGCGAGAGGAGGGGCGTCCATGAGACAGGCCGTATGGCAGTTCCTGCGGATCCCGCCGGAGATCCGGGAGGAGTTCTGGCAGAACTCCCTGCAGAAAAACCGGCTGTCCCTGCTGGTCATCTGCATCATGATCTTCGGCATGGAGCTGTATAACATGGCCCGCGTGCTGTTCCTGTCCAGCTCCGGCCTGGGTACCCTGAACAACCGCATCTACTTCGGCATGTACTGCTCCCTCCTCCTGGCCGCGGCGCTCTCCCTGGCCCTGCTGCAGCTCACCCGCCGGGCCTCCTCCGGCGTGCAGTGGACGGTTCAGTACGTCTCGGTGCTGTTCTTTTTCCTGTGGCACATCTGCCTGAACGCCTATGACCTGTCCCGGAGCCCCGGCGGGGCCACCATCACCTTCCTGACGGCTGTTCTGGGCCTGGCGGTTTTCATCCAGATGCCCGCCCGGTACAGCATCCCCTGCTATGGCGGCGGCTGGGCGCTGTTTCTCCTGCTCACCCGCGCCACCCTGGACAGCGGGGATCGGATCAACCTGACCTTTACCGCCATTGTGGCCCTGGCCGTCTCCCTCACCACAGCCCGCCACGCTGTGATCACCCTCTCCCAGCGGTGGGAGATCCGGGAGATCAACGCCCACCTGCAGAAGCTGCTGGAGCTGGATCCCCTCACGGGGCTGCTCAACAAGACCGCCTTCCAGGCCCGGGCGGAGGCCCGGCTGGCCCAGGGCGGCGAGGCCCTCACCCTGTTCATGCTGGATCTGGACGGCTTCAAGACCGTCAACGACGTGTACGGCCACCCTTGCGGCGACTTTGTGCTCCAGGCGGCGGGCCTCCGCCTGCGCAGCGTCCTCCCCCCGGACGCGGACATCGGGCGCATCGGCGGGGATGAGTTCGCCGCGCTGCTCCCCGGCGCCCGGGGGGCGGCGGAGCTGCAGCGCACCGGGGGGCGGCTCATCCGCGAAATCTCCGCCATCCGCTGGCAGGAGCGGGATGTGGGCGCGGGGTGCAGCGTGGGCATCTGCCAGGCCGCCAGGCCCGGCGCGTCCTACGCGCAGCTCTACCGGGAGGCCGATCAGGCCCTCTACCGGGCCAAGCGCCAGGGCCGGGGGATGTGCGTGCTCACCCGGCTGCCGGAATAAAGCTCCATGCCCGGCCGCCCCGAAGGGGCAAATGGCGCATCTCAGCGTCCTGCCGCGCTTTTGCAGAGCAAAAAGCGCCTGATGTCTCATCAGGCGCTTTTTTGATGCTTTTATCCGGCAGGCTTCGCCGGCAGGCGCTCATAGAGCTCCATCTGCCGGTGGAGGCGGGCGGCCAGCTCCGGCGCGGCAAAGCCGGGCCGGGCCCGCCACTGCCAGTTGCCCCCCAGGGTGGAGGGGGTGTTCATCCGGGCCTCGTTGCCCAGGCCCAGCACGTCCTGCATCTGCACCACGGCGCAGTCCGCCGTGCTGGCCCAGACGGCCCGCATCATGCCCCAGTTCTCCCCCTCCGCCGGATCCAGGTGGAGGTACTCCCGGGCCAGGGCCACGTCCGCCGGCTCCGCCTCGGCCAGCCAGCCCAGGGCGGTGTCGTTGTCGTGGGTGCCCACATAGGCCACGCAGTTGGCGGGGTAGTTGTGGGGCTGATAGGCCCGGCCGCCGCCGTCCCGGCTGTCGAAGGCGAACTGGAGCACCTTCATGCCGGGGAAGCCGGTGTCGGCGAGGAGCTGGTGGACGGCGGGGGTGAGGAAGCCCAGATCCTCGGCGATGATGGGCCGCTTTCCGATGGCCGCCTCCAGGGCCCGGAAGAAGTCCAGCCCCGGCCCCGGCTTCCAGAAGCCCTTTTTGGCGTTCTCCGCCCCGGCGGGGATGGCGTAGTAGGCCTCAAACCCCCGGAAATGGTCGATGCGCAGCACGTCGTAGAAGCGGAACTGGAAGGAGATGCGGCGGAGCCACCAGCGGTAGCCGTCGGCCTTCATGGCCTCCCAGTCGAACAGGGGGTTGCCCCACCGCTGGCCGTCGGCGGAGAAGCCGTCGGGCGGGCAGCCCGCCACGCCGGTGGGGCGGAGGGCCTCGTCCATCTGGAACTGGGACGGGTCGGCCCACACGTCGGCGCTGTCCTCGGCCACGTAGATGGGGAGATCCCCGATGATGGCGACCCCCTGTTCCGCCGCCCGGGCCTTCAGGGCCTCCCACTGGCGGAAGAACAGGAACTGGACGCCCTTCCAGAACCACAGCTCCCCGTCCAGCTCCCGGGCCGCGGCGGCCAGGGCCGCCGGCTCCCGCCGGCGGAGGGGGGCGGGCCACTGGCTCCAGGGCGCGCCGTCATGGCGGCCCTTCAGGGCCATGAACAGGGCGTAGTCGTCCAGCCAGTCCGCCTCCCGGGCGCAGAAGGCGGCCAGCTCCTCCAGCCGCCGGGCCCGCAGGCGGCGCACCGCCTGGCGCAGCACGGGGAAGCGCTGCCGGTACAGCAGGCCGTAGTCCACCCGCTCCGGATCCTCTCCCCAGTCCAGGCCCTGATACTCCTCCGGCTTCAGCAGGCCCTCGGCGCACAGATCGTCCAGATCAATGAGGTAGGGGCTGCCGGCGAAGGAGGAGAAGGATTGATAGGGGGAGTCGCCGTAGCTGGTGGGCCCGATGGGCAGCACCTGCCAGTACGTCTGGCCCGCCCGGGCCAGAAAATCCACAAAGGCGCGGGCCTCCGCCCCCAGGGTGCCCACCCCCCAGGGGGAGGGCAGGGAGGTGAGCGGCATCAGAATGCCGGCACTTCGCATCATCACAACACACTCTTTCTTGGTTTTGACGTTCAGGGGGCCGGGCCCAGCACCCGCACGCTCTCCCGCTGGAGGAGGGTGAAGGGCACCGCCTCGTGGATGGGGGGCTGGGCATAGTGGATGCCCCGCAGCAGGGTCTGCACCCCCCGCTCCGCCAACTGGGCCGTGTCCTGCCGGATAGTGGTCAGGCGGGGCACGCTGTAGGCGGCGGAGGAGGTGCCGTCATACCCCACCACCGAGATGTCGCCGGGTACGGACAGGCCCTGGTCGGCCAGGGCCCGCATGGCCCCCAGGGCGATCACGTCGCCCAGTGCGAAGAGGGCGGTCAGGCCCGGCTCCCGCTCCAGCAGGCGCCTGGCCGCCCGGTAGCCCTCCGCCATGGAGTAGCGGCAGGGCTCGTACTGCCGGGCCGGGTCGAAATCCAGGCCGTTGCGGGCCATGGCGGCGTAGACGCCCCGCAGGCGCTGGGAGCTGATCTGCTCCCCGGACAGGTTGCCCCCCAGCACGCCGATGCGCCGGTGGCCGCAGGTGTACAGATAGTCGATCACCTCGCCCGCCGCCGCCGCGTCGTCGGTGGTGAAGCTGGACAGATTGTCATAGCCCAGGCCCCGGGCGCTGTTGGTCAGCAGCACGCAGGGCACGGTGAGGGGGCGGAACTCCGTGCGGAAGAACTCCAGATCGCCCCCCAGGAAGAGAAAGCCCTTGGGCCGGCGCAGGCGGGCGAGCTGGACGGCGTACTGCACCTCGTCGGCATCCTCGTCCAGGTAGGCCACGTACACCTCCTCGCCGTTGTCCTGGAGCCGGGACTGGATCCGCTCCAGGATGTCCGCGAAGAGCAGGTTCTGGGTGCCCTTTACCAGCACCGCCACCGCAGACTGGGCCTGCATTTTCAGATGGCGGGCGTTGGAGTTGGGCTGAAAGCCGTGCTCCCGCACCACGGCCAGCACCCGCTCCCGGGCCTGCTCGCTCACGTCCGGGTGGTCATTGAGCACCCGGGAGACGGTGCCCAGGCTGTATCCAGACAGCCGGGCAATGTCCTTGATGGTCATACCACATCCCAATCCCTCTCAAAAATCCATGCACAGCCGAAGGGGACGGGGGAGCGGCGGGGCCGCTCCCCGGGAAGGGGCTCAGCCCTTGACCGCGCCGGCGGCCACGCCCTTGATGATGTGCTTCTGGCACAGCAGGTAGACCACGATGATGGGGATGATGTTCAGCATGATGGAGGCCATCATGGGGCCCATCTCCACCCGGCCATAGCTGCCGCGGAAATACTGGATCAGGATGGGGATGGTCATGTAGCCCTTGGTGCGGTCCAGGGTCAGATAGGGCAGCAGATAGTCGTTCCACAGCCACATGGTCTCCAGGATACCCACGGAGATCAGGGTGGGCTTCAGGATGGGCAGCACCACCATAAAAAATGCCTGGATGGGGTTGCAGCCGTCAATGAGGGCGGCCTCCTCCACCTCGATGGGCACCGACTTCATAAAGCCGCAGAACATAAACACGGCCAGCCCCGCGCCGAAGCCCAGATAGATGATGCAGATGGTATAGGGGGTGTCCAGGTTCAGCCGGTTGGCCGTGGAGGACAGGGTGAACATGACCATCTGGAAGGGGACGACCATGGAGAATACGAACAGGAAGTAGAGCGCCTTGGCGTACCACGCCTTCACGCGGGTGATGAACCAGGCGCACATGGAGCAGCAAACCAGGATCAGCACCACCGACGAGACGGTAATGACCAGGGTGTACCAGAAGGCGGACAGGAAGCCCTGGGACATGATGGCCTCCGCATAGTTGGCCAGCCCGCCGAAGGTCTCGGCCGTGGGCAGCTCGAAGGCGGTGCCGGTGGAGATGGCCGTCTCCTTTTTCAGGGAGTTGAGCAGGATCATGACCACCGGGTAGATCCAGGCCACGCTGAGCACGGCCAGCAGGACGGAGAGGAAGCGGTCACGGGCCGCATGTGCTTTTTTCATTACTGCTGCACCTCCTTGGAGCGGGTGGCCCGCAGCTGGATGACAGAGATGACGACGACCAGGACGCAGAAGATCACGGCTTTGGCCTGGCCGTACCCCCGCCAGGAGGGGCCGGAGCGGCCGTAGAAGGTATTGTAGATGTTGAGGGCCAGCATCTCGGTCAGGTGGCCGGGCTCGCCGTTGGTGAGGGCCAGGTTCTGGTCAAAGAGCTTGAAGCCGTTGGTCAGGGACAGGAACATGCAGATGGTGATGGAGGGCATCACATTGGGGATCTTGATGCGCCAGAGGATCTGCCGGTCGCTGGCCCCGTCGATGCGGGCGGCCTCCAGGTAGTCGTTGGGGATGGACTGGAGTCCGGCGATGTAGATGATCATCATGTAGCCGATCTGCTGCCAGCACATGAGGATCAGCAGGCCGATAAAGCCGTAGGGTGCGTGCAGGGACAAAAGGGGCTTGCCCAGCAGGGTGAGCACGCAGTTGAGCAGGATGTTCCAGATATAGCCCAGCACGATGCCGCCGATCAGGTTGGGCATGAAGAACACGGAGCGGAAAACGTTGGTGCCCTTGATCCCCCGGGTCAGGGCCAGGGCGATGGCAAAGGCCGCCACGTTGATGCAGATGGTGGACACCACCGTAAAGAGGGCGGTGAACCAGAAGGAGTGGAGGAAGGACTCCTCCGTCAGCGCGTAGATGTAGTTCTGGATGCCGTTCCACTGGGCCGTGTCAATGGTGATGAACCGGCAGAAGGACAGGTATAGGCCCTGCAGGAAGGGCCAGATAAAGCCAATGGCAAACGCCGCAAACGTGGGGATCACGAACACAGGCCAGAAACGCTTGATTGCTTTTTCCATATTCTCTCTCCCTCCCATGGGCCGTTTAGGATTCCGCCGCCGGGGCGGACAGATAGCAAACGGGGTGGGCGGTTTCGCCCACCCCGTTTTGCCGTATGCTGTGGGAAATCGGGTCTATCGCGGAGATCAGGCGCCCAGCATCGCGTACTCGGAGGCCCAGTTGTCCACGAAGGCGGACACCACGCCGTCCCAGTCGCCGGTGCCGGCGGCGTAGGCGGTCAGGGCGGAGGACAGGTCGTTCTTCCAGGTCTGGGAGGGGATGGTGGTGAAGTCCCAGCGCACGGGGGTCTTGCCCGCGGCGGTGTACTCGTCGTTCTGCTTCATGAACAGGTTGGTGGGCTCCAGGCCGCCGTTGAAGGGGATCACGAAGCCCATGCCGGTGCCGCCGGAGGGCATGGCGCCCTCGCCGCCGCACATGGCGTTGGTGCCGGTCTCAGAGGTGACGCACCAGTACATGAAGTCCAGGGTGGCCTGGATGTCCTCGGGGTCAGCGCTGGCGTTGACGGCCCAGTAGTTCTCGGTGCCGGTGCACAGGCCCTGGTTGGCCTCGTCGCCCGCGCCGATGTAGATGGGGATCATGGCCAGATCGTCGTCGGTAAACAGGCCGTCACCCACCAGGTTGGCGTACTCCCAGGAGCCGTTCTGGAAGAACACGGCCTCGCCGGCCAGGAACTCGTTGCGGCTGTCGTCGCCGGTCATGCTGGACAGGACGGCGGGCTCGCAGGTGGAGTTGTTGATGTACAGATCGAAAATGGCCTTGTAGTTGTCCAGATAGGTGCCCTCGATGGCGTCGGTGGAGGTGACGCCCTTGTCCTCATACTCAAAGTAGATGGGCAGGTTGGCCAGGTGGGTCTGGAAGCGCCAGTCGGAGGAGCTGTCCATACCGGCGGAGGAGAAGGCGGCGAAGCCCAGCTCGCCGCTGCGGGCGGTGATGTCCTCGGCCACAGCCTTCAGATCATCAAAGGACTGGATGTCCTCCACGGTGTAGCCGGCCTCGGCCAGCAGGGTCTTGTTGACAATCAGGCCGTAGGATTCCACCGCCATGGCGACGGCCAGGGTGGCGTCGCCCTCGGTCAGGGCGTAGGAATCGCTGGACAGCTCACCCAGGATGTCGCTGCCGGTGAGATCATAGCAGAAGTCCTTCCAGTTCAGCAGGCCGTTCAGGCCGTTGATGTGGAAGAGGGTGGGGGGGACGTCCTTGGCCATCTCGCTGGTCAGGGTCTGCTCGTAGGTGTTGGACGCGGCGGTGACCACGGTGACGGGCACGCCGGTCTCCTCGGTGTAGATCTCCGCCAGCTCCTGCCACTGAGCGTCCTGCTCGGGCTTGAAGTTCAGGTAGTAGACGGAGCCGCCGGAGCCGGAGCCGGTCTCAGCGGCAGGGGCATCCGTTCCGGCGGAGCCGGTCTCGGCGGGCGTTCCGGTGCCGCCGCCGCAGCCGGCCAGGAGAGACAGGGACAGGGCCGCAGTGAGGCCCAGTGCAAGAATCTTCTTCATTTCCATTGACCTCCTAGAAAACTTGATGAGATTGCGCGGCTGGAATCGTTTCTGGAAACGTTTCCAACTGCTACGATATTATTGTAATCACATTTCACAGAATAGTCAACAGAAATTCGCCTGACTTTTCTTTATTTGTCTATTTCGCTGGATCTGCTGCCCGGAATTTGTGGATTCTAACCGCTCCTGAGCAGAAAGGCGCCCCGGCCTGTTTCCAGGCCGGGGCGCACAATCCCGCATTCCCGTCTCCGAAGCCGTCACAGGGCGCGGAGGATGTCCTCAGGGGAGG
>LBJMR02800__coassemble_1150_pt1 | contig 13156 bp, 9 predicted proteins | sample LBJMR02800__metabat2_low_PE_034 | metagenome-assembled genome bin LBJMR02800 | reverse complement strand
CAACCACGCCGGCGGCCTGCGCTACCACGGCATGAGCCCCATCCTCTCCAAGCTCTACCACGACGGGTATATGGAGGCCGTGGCCTACGAGCAGACCAGGGTTTTCGAGGCCGCCGTCCTCTTCGCCAAGCGGGAGACCATCCTCCCCGCCCCCGAGTCCGCCCACGCCATCCGGGGCGCCATCGACGAGGCCCTGAAATGTAAGGAGTCCGGCGAGGCCAAGACCATCCTCTTCGGCCTCACCGGCACCGGCTACTTCGACATGACCGCCTATGAGAACTATCTCAGCGGGCAGATGAGCGACTCCATCCCCACCGACGAGGAGCTGCAGAAGGGCTTCGACTCCCTGCCCAAAATCCCCCAGAACGAGGGGATCTGAGAAAGCCGCGGTCTCCTAGGGCTTGTTTGAACATTGGCGATGTGCCCAGCGGCGAGAGATTTTGGGCCGCTGGCAAGCAATTTTTTCGCAGGAATCCTGGCGGATTTCAAGAAAAAATTGTGCCGTCCAGGGGACAAAAGATCCGCCGATTGGGCATGTTGACATGTTTCAAACAAGCCCTAGCAGCAGGGCGCGGCATCTCTGACGCGCCGCCCGACTCCCTGCAAGGCGGAACGGGCCGCCGAGGGCGGCGGCCCCGGCGCGCGTATCAACTGCCATGCCCGTAGGGGCGGATATCATCCGCCCGAAGCCTTCCCCCCACAGGGGGGAAGGTGGCGCGGCCAAGCCGCGGCGGATGAGGGGCTCCACGTTCTCACACCGGGGTGCCCCTCGCGGGACGGGCCTGCCCGGCCGGGGCCCCCATTTCTTCCCGAAGAAATGGGGAGAAAGAAGGGCCGGGGGGCTTCGCCCGCCCTGGGCCCCCCAGTACGGGGGCTCATGGCGGCGGCAGGCTGTACAGAGAAGGCAAGAGCCGGGCGTGCATCCACGCCCGGTTCCTTTTTTGTGCCCGTCACAGGCGCTGCCGCGCCCTGGGCGGCCCGCATCGATCACCCCGCAAGCCCTGATCATTGCCACGCTGTACCAGCCTGGCCCGCCGGGCCGCCGCCAGTGCCATGCCGCTGAAATATCGGGGCAGTTGCGGCAGCCATCCGTAGGGGCGCACCTATGTGTGCGCCCGCTTGCCTGCGTATCCACCAACCCGTGGGGCGCGACGACCTCGGCGCGCCATCCAACTGCCTGGGTGCCCCCCGGAGTGCCCCGGCGAAACTTTGTGTTGCACATTGTCCCCCGGGTGGTTATAATAGGGGGGACATCAAACACAAAAGAAGGTTTTGCCATGGAATTCCGCGCAAACGAGGGAAAAAGCGTCACCATAGAGGTAAACGGAAAGACCTACGCCCGCCACGCCATTCAGACCCACTTCGTGCAGGTGGGCGAGAGCTATGTGGAGCTGGTGGAGAAGTACGTCAAGCCGGTGTGGCAGCCGGGGGATCTCCTCTCCTCCAGCGAGAAGATCATCGGCCTGTGCCAGAAGCGGGTGGTGTACAAGAAGGACATGAAGGTGGGCTGGCTGGCCCGGTTCCTGTCCCGGTTCGCCTCCCACTCCTCCGCCGGCATCGGGGTGGACAGCCCCTACAAGATGCAGTTCGCCATCAATGAGCGGGGAGCCCTGTTCGTGATCTGGGCGGCCATCTGCGCCGGCTTCGGCAAGCTCTTCGGCAAGCGGGGCGTGTTCTACGAGATGGTGGGCCAGGAGGTGTCCGGCCTGGACGGCTTCTACGACCACGAGTTCCAGGAGTACGGCGAGTTCGGCATCCGCATCCCGGAGAACCCCGGCAAGGTGTGCGACGAGATCGAGGCCGCCACCGGGGTGCAGGCCATGATCGTGGACGCCAACGACCTGAACGTGGAGATCCTGGGCAAGGCCTCCTCCATCACCCTGGACGACGAGACCCTCAAGGGCCTGATCCGGGACAACCCGGCGGGCCAGTCCCGGGAGCTGACCCCCTTTATCCTCATCCGCGAGGTGAAGGAGGAGGGCGAGACCGCCTGACTTCCGCAGCACTCCACCATGAAGATTCCATTAAAAAGAGCGAAAGTGCGTTGCACTTTCGCTCTTTTCTGCTACAATAGGGTTTACGTAAACTTCTTGTAAAGGCAGAGACACCGACCCATGACTTACACCGTGGAAACACCCCGCAGCAAAAAACGCCGCCTCCGCTGGCCCAAGCTCCCGCTCGCGGAGCGGCAGCTGGCCTGGACGGGCCGGGCCCTGCTGCTCCTCCTCCCCGTACTGGCCTTCGTGCTGGTGGAGTATCTGAACTACAACAGCTGGGACGACTTCACCCCCGTCCAGATTGCCCTCAACCTGGCCTGGTACTACCTGCTGGAGCTGGTGTTCTACTTCGTCCGCCGCCGGCGGCGGGCGGCGGCGGCCAAGTGGGCCTTCGGCATCGCCTGGGGCATCGGCATGGCAAACCACTACTTAATCTCCTTCCGGGGCCGCACCCTGTTCCCCGGCGACTTCCTCACCCTGCGCACGGCGGCCAACGTGGCGGGCAACTACGACTACCGCCCCGACTCCATGCAGTGGCTCACCATCGGCATCTTCGCGGCGGTGCTGGTGCTCCTGTCCTTCCTGCCCAGGGAGGAGAAGCGGCCCTTCGACTGGCGGGGCTTTGCCCCCGCGGCGGCAGGGACGGCGGTGTTCCTGGCGGCCTTCTTCGGCACCGGCTGGGTGGAGGGCCTGGGCATCGAGCCCTCCATGTGGACGACCCGGGGCAACGGCCTGGTGCTCAACTTCACCGTGTGCCTGAAATACATGAAGGTGGAGAAGCCGGACAGCTACTCCCAGGAGACGTTGGCGGCCCTGGCCGGGGAGAGCCCCAGCGACGCCGCCGATGCGGCGGCCTCGGCGGACGGGGGCACCCGGCCGGTGAACGTGATCGTGATCATGAACGAGTCCCTCTCCGATCTCTCCGTCCTCCCCGGGGTGGAGAGCAATATGGACGCCATGCCCTTCCTCCGCTCCCTCACCGAGAACACCGTCAAGGGCTACGCCTACTCCTCCGTGTTCGGCGGCACCACCGCCAACTCGGAGTACGAGTTCCTCACCGGCAACACCACCGCCTTCCTCCCCGCCGGCACGGTGCCCTACCAGATGTACGTCTCCCCCGGCGACCCCTCCCTGGTGAGCCAGATGAAGGCCCTGGGGTATACCACCATCGCCGCCCACCCCTACCGCTCCTCCGGCTGGAACCGGCCCACGGTGTACGCCGACTACGGCTTTGATGAGGTCTATTTCGAGAGCGATTTCCAGGATCGGGCGTACATGCGGGGGGACGCGCGCACCGGCTACGTCACCGACCGGTGCGACTATGAGAACCTGATCCGCTGGTACGAGGAGAAGGAGGAGGGGCAGCCCCTGTTCCTCTTCAACGTGACCATGCAGAACCACTCCGCCTATCAGATGGCGTGGACGAACCTGCCCAAGGAGGTGTGGCTCACCGGGGAACTGGAGGGCCGCTTCCAGACGGTGAACCAGTACCTCTCCCTGGTGTACCAGAGCGACCAGGCCTTCGAGGATCTGATCGACTACTTCTCCCAGGTGGAGGAGCCCACCATGATCCTCCTGTTCGGCGACCACCAGCCCCAGGTTGCCACCAACTTCTACACCGACGTGCTGGGCACCAACCCCGACACCGCCACGGCCCAGAAGAAGCAGATGGTGCCCTTTGTGCTGTGGGCCAACTACGACATCCCGGAGGCCCAGGGGGTGGAGCTGTCCCTCAACTACCTGTCCGCCCTGCTGATGGACACCGCCAACCTGCCCATGACCGGGTATCAGAAGTTCCTCTCCCAGCTGTGGGAGACCGCGCCGGTGATCAACACCGTGGGCATCCGGGACGCCCAGGGGAATTGGTACGGGGAGAACGCCGCCCTGCCGGAGGAGCTGGACGGGGCCATTGAGGACTACAAGGTGCTGCTCTACAACAACGTGTTTGACAAAAAGGATCGGGTGGAAAGCTTCTTCACCCTGTCGGACTAGGGCTTGTTTGAACATTGGCGATGTGTCCAGCGGCGAGGGATTTTGGGCCGCTGGCAAGCAATTTTTTCGCAGGAATCCTGACGGATTTCAAGGAAAAATTGCGCCGTCCAGGGGGCAAAAGGCCCGCCGATTGGGCATGTTGACATGTTTCAAACATGCCCTAGCCAAAGGCCCGGCACACGGAACATTCCGTGCGCCGGGCCCAAATTTTATGCTTTTTACGAGCTCTCCTTAGGGGCGGTGGCGGCGTAGTCCTCCACCAGCTTGCGGCCGAACTTCAAGGCGTCCTCCCCCTTTTTCAGCCGGAGGGCCAGGTAGGGCTTCTCCCCGGCGGAGAAGAGCAGCCGGGACTTGTACTTCTCCATGGCGCACAGGGCGCTCACCCGCTGGAGGTCGAAGCCGTCCAGGTAGAAGTTGAGATTCGTCCCCTTCTGGCTGATCTCGGAGATGCCGTTGTCGGCGGCGTGGGCCCGGAGCAGGGCCACGGAGATCAGGTTGTTTACCGTCCTGGGCGGGTCGCCGTAGCGGTCGATGAGCTCATCCACCACGTCGTCGGCGTCCGCCTCGCTGCGGATGGCGGCGATGCGGCGGTAGAGATCCATCCGCTGCTCCGGGGAGGGCACGTACCGGTCGGGGATGGAGGCGGCCACCGACAGGTCGGCGGCGCACTCGGTGGGCCGCTGGGGCTTCTCCCCCCGCTCCTCCAGCACCGCCTCCTCCAGCAGCTTCAGGTACATGTCGTAGCCCACGCTGAGCAGAAAGCCGCTCTGCTCCGGCCCCAGCACGTTGCCGGCGCCCCGGATCTCCAGATCCCGCATGGCGATCTTGAAGCCGGAGCCGAACTCGGCAAACTCCCGGATGGCCCCCAGCCGCTTGGAGGCCACCTCGGTGAGCACCTTGCCCCGGCGGTAGGTGAGGTAGGCGTAGGCCCGCCGGGTGGAGCGGCCCACCCTCCCCCGGATCTGGTGGAGCTGGGCCAGGCCCATGTGGTCGGCGTCCTCGATGATCAGGGTGTTCACGTTGGGGATGTCGATGCCGGTCTCGATGATGGTGGTGCACACCAGCACGTCGATCTCCCCGTCGCTCATGCGGGTCATCACGTCGTTGAGCTCCTCCTGGCTCATCTTGCCGTGGGCCACCGCCACCACCGTGTCCTCCCCCAGCATCTCCTTGATGCGGGCGGCGGTGCGGGTGATGGTCTCCACCCGGTTGTGGAGGTAGAACACCTGGCCGCCCCGCTCCAGCTCCCGCCGCATGGCGTCGGAGATCACCCCCCAGTCGTGCTCCAGCACGTAGGTCTGCACCGGCTGCCGGTCCAGGGGGGGCTCCTCCAGGGTGGACATGTCCCGGATGCCGGACAGGGCCATGTTCAGGGTGCGGGGGATGGGGGTGGCGGAGAGGGTGAGCACGTCCACCTGGCGGGACAGCTCCTTCAGCTTCTCCTTGTGGGCCACGCCGAAGCGCTGCTCCTCGTCGATGACCAGCAGGCCCAGATCCTTGAACTGCACGTCCTTCTGGAACAGCCGGTGGGTGCCGATGAGCAGGTCGATCTGCCCCGCCGCCAGCCGGCGGAGGGTGTCCTTCATCTGGGCGGCGGTGCGGAAGCGGCTCACCACGTCGATCTCCACCGGGTACTTGGCAAACCGCTGCTTGGCGGACAGGTAGTGCTGCCGGGCCAGCACCGTGGTGGGCACCAGGACGGCGGCCTGCTTGCCGTCCAGCACGCACTTCATGATGGCCCGGAAGGCCACCTCCGTCTTGCCGTAGCCCACGTCGCCGCACAGCAGGCGATCCATGGGCCGGGGCTGCTCCATGTCCCGCTTGATCTCCTCGATGCAGCGCAGCTGGTCGTCGGTCTCGGCGTACTCGAACTCGTCCTCGAACTCCTTCATCCAGGGGGAGTCGGGGGAGAAGGCGAAGCCGGGCTGCCGCTGCCGCTGGGCGTAGAGCTGGATGAGGCCCTTTGCCAGATCCTTCACCGCCTTCTTGGCCCGGGTCTTGGCCTTCTCCCAGTCGGTGCCCCCCAGCTTGGACAGCTTCTTGGTCTCGTTGGCGTCCTCGCCGGAGCCGATGTACTTGCTCACCAGATCCAGCTGGGTGGCGGGGACGTAGAGCACGTCCGCCCCGGCGTAGGCGATTTTGACGTAGTCCTTCTCCACCCCGTCCACCGTCATCTTGGTCATCTCCAGAAAGCGGCCCACGCCGTGGTGCTCATGCACCACCAGGTCGCCGGGGGACAGGTCGGCGTAGGAGTCCAGCTTCTGCCGGTTGGTGACGGGCTTGGGTTTCCGCTTCTTGCCCAGCAGGGACTGCCCCTCGGTGAGCACCGCCAGCCGCCCCACCGGGTACTCCATGCCGGCGGTGAGGCCGCCCACGGCGATCACCGCCTGGCCGTGGGCGGGCAGGTCGTGAAGCTGGAAGTCCACGGCGGTCTTCCGCCCCTGCTCCCGCAGGAGGGACTGGAGGTTCAGGGCCCGCTGCTCGCTGCCCACCAGCACCACGGTGCGGAAGCCGTCGGAGATATAGTGGGCCAGGTCGGACACGGCGGTCTCCAGGCTGGCGCCGTAGGAGGGCAGCTGCTTGGTCAGCAGGTTGAGCAGCGTCCGGGGCCGCCGGGGGTACTGGGAGGAGGTGAAGGAGTCCAGGTAGCACACCGGCCAGGCGTCCAGCACCTCGGACAGCTCCTCAAAGCTGCGGGCGAACTCCGCCAGCTCCCCGGCCAGCTCCCCCCGCTCCATCAGGGTCTTGGCGTCCTCGGTGAGCTGCCACAGGTAGTTCTTCCCCCGCTCCGCCACCCGGGGGCTCTCGCTGAGCACCACCACCGCGTCGGCCGGGAAATAGTCCGCCGCCGTGGCCATCTGGGGATAGATCAGGGCCATGTAGCGATCCATGGCCGGGAAGGTGAGGCCGCTGGCCAGCTTCTCCCGATCCTCCGCCAGGGTGGTCAGCAGCTTGTCGCTCCCCTTGCGGCGCTTTGCCCGGGAAATGACGCCGTCCAGCAGCTCCACCAGGCCGGCGAAGCCCCCGGGGGAGAGCTGGGGCAGCACCTCGGCGGCGGGGAGGATCTCCGCCGTGCCGATGTTCTCCACCCGCCGCTGGGTGTCCGGGTCGAAGAGGCCCATGGCGTCGATCTCGTCGCCGAAGAACTCCACCCGCACCGGCTTGGCCTGGGACGGGGAAAAGAAGTCCAGAATGCCCCCCCGCAGGGCGAACTGGCCCGCGCCCTCCACCTGCTCGCACCGGGTGTAGCCCGCGGCGGTGAGGGTCTCGGCCAGCTGGTTGAGGTCGTGGTTCTCCCCCATGCGCAGCACCCGGGAGGCCCCCTCCAGCAGGGCCTTGGGCAGGGTGCGCTGGAGGACGGCCTCCGCCGTACACACCAGCAGGGGGCACTCCCCCGCCGCCAGGGCCCGGAGGACGGAGAGCCGCCGGTGCTCGTACTGCCGGGACACCACGGCGGCGTTGTGGAAGGTGAACTCCCGGGCGGACAGGGTGCGCACCTCCTCCCCCGACAGGGCGGCCAGATCCCTGGTCATCCGCTCGGCCTCCCCCTCGTCGGCGCACACCACCACCACCGGGCGGCCGGTCTCCTGGCGGATGCCGGCGGCGAAGTGGGCCCGGTGCACCGCCGACAGGCCGGACAGGGCCGCCGGGCAGGCCCCGCCGTCGATGGCCGAGAGCAGGGAGCGGTATTCAGGGATGTCGTTGAGGGCAGAGAGAAGGGGTTTCATGGGGCACCTCTCAATAAAATAGAAAATTTTGGAAGCCACAGGCATGCCGGTATCCGGACGGGCCGGCTCCGACGGGCCGGGCTTCATAAAAATAAAGTCAATTTTCCTATTGACTTTAATTTTATTTATGTTATACTCAATTTTATTAAAGCATCTGGAAAGGAGCAGCGCATTGGATCTGAATCAAATCCCCCAGTGGCTCCTGGCGCTGGAGCCGGAGGACATAGCCTTCCTGAAAAACTTCGTCCTGAAATCGGGCTCCCTGAAGGAGATCGCCCGGCTCTACGGGGTCTCCTACCCCACCGTCCGGCTGCGGCTGGACAAGCTCATTCAGAAAATCGAGCTGAGCGACCAGCAGAAGGAGGCGCCCTTCTCCGCCTTCATCAAGGGCCTGGCCGTGGACGGGCGGGTGGATCTGGACACCGCAAAGCTCATCATCGACAGATATCAGAGAGAAAAGGAGGCAGACGCATGAATCCGCTGCTTACCCTGGCCGCCGCCGCGGCAATTACCGTGTTCCACATCTGGGCCTCCCGGAGAAGGCCCAGGTACTGGTATCTGGGCGGCATCGTCCCCGCCCTGTGGGTTGCCGTCTTGATTTTCCTGCTGGCAAACGGCATGATCCGCCCGGCGGAGGACTGGAAGATGCTGCTCTTTCCCACCGCCATCCTCCTGCTCATCTGGCTGGAGGGCCATCAGGCCGCCAGGAAAAAGGAGCTGGAGCGCATGAGGGCAAAGGATCTGTAACGGCCAGCGCCGGGGTGTCCGCCCCTCGCAGGGCGCGCCTGCGCGGCGGGCGCCCCCATTTCTTCCCGAAGAAATGGGGAGAAAGAAGGGGCCGGGGGTGTGCCCCCGGCGCCCCCCAGTACGGGGGCTGTTGGCGGCGGTGGGTTGTACGGACAGGGCAAAGACCGGGCGTGCATTGCCGCCCTCCCTATTGGCACTTATGATACAGGCGCTGCCGCGCCTTGGGTGGCACGCATCGCAGTTACTCTGCAAGCCCTGGGAGCAGGTGCGCTGTACCAGCTTGGCCCGCCGGGCCGCCGTCGGTGCCTTGCCTCTGAAAAACTCTGGCGGCTATGGTAATGATCCGTAGGGGCGACCTGCGGTCGCCCGTCCCGAGCGGCGGAGGCGTTACGAAGTAAGCCTTCGCCGCCGGTATGTTACCTGTAGGACAGCTTGGGGGAAGTTCCAAGAAGGGGGAATCGCAATTCCCCCTTCTTGGTCGATCTAAGGTGGGGGCGTGGGCGGTTTGGGCGTGAAGAAACGTGCCGGTGGCACGTTTTAGCCCAAAAGCAATCCAGGCGTAGCCACCTTAACCCGTGGAACTCGAAATCCCTCCCCCACCCTTTCTTTCTCCCCACTTTCTTTCGGAAAGAAAGTGGGGCCGCCGGAGGCCGGTGCCTCCATGGGGCGGGCGGCCACAGGCCGCCCCTACGGATTCGGGCGGATGATATCCGCCCCTACAGACCATGGCAGCTGACACGCGCGCCGGGGTCGTCGCGCGCCACGGGCCCGGCGGTTGACGGATCCGTGCCGCGCCTACCCGTTAAACCGGTTCATGGCCTTGTCGGGGCCGTGTTCGACATAGCACGCCACGGCATCGGCGGCCTTTTTCACCGCCGCCTGGATGGTTTTCAGATCCTCCCCGGTGAACTTGGAGAGCACCCAGTCGGCCATATCGTAATCGGGGTGGGGCTTCTCCCCCACGCCGATTTTGATCCGGGGGAACTGGTCGGTGCCCAGGTGCTGGATGATGCTTTTGAGGCCGTTGTGTCCCCCGGCGGAGCCGCCCTTGCGGATGCGCAGCTTGCCGATGGGCAGGGACACGTCGTCGGAGATGACCAGCACCCGCTCGGGGGGGATCTTGTAGAACCGGGCGGCCTCCCCCACGGCCTCGCCGGACAGGTTCATATAGGTCACCGGCTTCATGAGCAGCACCCTGGCGCCCCCCAGCTCCACGGTGTTGGTGAGGGCGCGGTGCTTCAGCCTCTGCACCGGCACCCGCGCCCGCTCGGCCAGCTCGTCCACGGTGAGAAAGCCCACGTTGTGGCGGGTATTCTCGTACTTGTCGCCCGGGTTGCCCAGGCCCACCACCAGCCACTCGGCGCCGGAGCTTCGATTTCTGTCAAAAAACAAGGTTTTCCCTCCACGCGGCAACAGGGGCGGAGCAACGCTCCGCCCCTCGCCGTTATGGTTTTCGTTTGGTTCAGCCGCCGGTTCTTACACGAACAGCTTGGACACGGACACCTCTTCGTAGATGCGCTCGATGGCCTCGGCGAACATGTGGGCCACGGAGAGGTACTTGATCTTCTCGCACTTGACGCCCTCCTTGGGGGGCACGGTGTCCAGGAAGTAGAGCTCCTTGATGACGCTCTTCTCGATGCGCTCCACCGCGGGGCCGGAGAGGACGCCGTGGCTGGCGCAGGCGATCACGTCCACCGCGCCGCCCAGCTCCACCAGGGCCTGGGCCGCGCCGCACAGGGAGCCGGCGGTGTCCACCATGTCGTCAAAGAGGAGGACCTTCTTGCCCCGCACGTCGCCGATGATGTTCATGACCTCGGAGGAGTTGGCCTTCTGGCGGCGCTTGTCCACGATGGCCAGGCCCATGCCCAGCTTCTGGGCGAAGGCCCGGGCCCGGGCCACGCTGCCCACGTCGGGGGAGACGACGATCACGTCGTCCTCGCTGCCGTTGAAGCGGTCGTGGAGGTAGTTGGTGAAGATGGGGTTGCCCAGCAGATTGTCCACGGGGATGTCGAAGAAGCCCTGGATCTGGTTGGCGTGGAGATCCATGGTGAGGACGCGGTCGGCGCCGGCCCGGGTGATCAGGTTGGCCACCAGCTTGGCGGAGATGGGGTCGCGGGGCTTGGTCTTGCGATCCTGACGGGCGTAGCCGAAGTAGGGCATCACGGCGGTGATGCGCCCGGCGGAGGCCCGCTTCAGGGCATCGATCATGATGAGCAGCTCCATCAGGTTGTCGTTGACCGGGGAGCAGGTGGACTGAACCACGAACACGTCGGAGCCGCGGACGGTCTCATAGATGGAGACAAAGTTCTCCCCATCGGAGAAGGCGCCCACCTCGGCGTTGCCCAGCTCGGTGCCCAGCTCCTTGCAGATGGCCTCGGCCAGGGGACGGTTGGAAGTGCCGGAAAAGATCTTGATGTCCTTACCGTGTGCGATCATTCTTTAACAACATCCTCTCACATTATCTCTATATTCCGGCCCGCGGAGTTGCGGGCCCGGTTTTACTTTCGGCGGGCGCGGCGCTTGGCGGCCCACTGCTTCTTGACGGTCTGGCGGGTGCGGGCGATGGCCAGGGAGTCGCCGGGCACATCGTCGGTGATGGTGGAGCCCGCGGCGGTGTAGGCCCCGTCGCCCACCTTCACCGGGGCCACCAGGTTGGTGTTGCAGCCGATGAAGGCGTCGTCCCCGATGGTGGTGCGGAACTTGGTGAAGCCGTCGTAGTTCACGGTGACGGTGCCGCAGCCGAAGTTGACCCGCTCCCCCACGTCGGAGTCGCCCACGTAGGTCAGGTGGGAGATCTTGGTGCCCGCGCCGATGGTGGAGTTCTTCAGCTCCACAAAGTCGCCCACCTTCACGTTCTCGCCCACATGGCAGTTGGGCCGGATGTACGCGAAGGGGCCGATCTTCACCCCGTCGTCCACGGTGCTCTCGTTGAGCTGGGAGGCGTTGACGGTGACGTTATCCCCCACGGTGCAGTCGCGGATCATGGTGTTGGGGCCGATCTCGCAGTTCCTGCCGATGACGGTCTCCCCCCGCAGGATGGTGCCGGGGAGCACCACGGTGCCCTCCCCCACCTGCACCCGGGGGCCGATGTAGCACTGATCCGGAGCCAGGAAGCGGACGCCGGCCATCATCAGCCGGTGGGCGCCCATCTGGCGGGCCGCCAGCTCGGCCTCCACGCGGCCCTCCCACCCGGAGCGGATGGGATAGGCCCCCTGGAACCAGACGCCCCGGCTGTTAAACTTGTCGCCCCTCTCCTTCAGGGCCTCCTCCAGGCCCACGCCCTCGCCCAGGGCGGCGGACAGGGCGGCGGCATCCACCCGGTAGACCCCGGTGTCCTTGCTGTCCAGCACGCCGCCGTTCTCCGCGTTCACCAGGGTTCTGGCGTCGTCCCAGCGCAGCAGCACCGGCTTGGTGATCACCACCGCCTTGCCCTCCAGGGCGTCCAGGAAGGCCAGCAGCTGCCCCACCGCGTCCTCGGTGGTGCCGGTGACCAGCTCCGTGCCCTCGGGGAAGCAGGCTGCGGCCTGTTCCCGGTCGTCACTGTGGCAGACCACAAAAAACCGCTCCACCCCGGCGCTGCGCAGGGACTCCGCCAGCCAGCGGGCCGCCGGGTCAAAGAGCAGCTCCTCCAGCATCAGGGACGGGCCGTTTCCCTCCCGGGGGAGGAACACCACCGCTCCAGTCGCGTTCATGTCGCCATCTCCTCAAAAAATGGATTTCTTGCAACAAGATTATAGCAAAGCGGGGCGGAAAATGCACCGCTATTTTCAAAAAAACCGCCCATTTTTTCACGGTTAGGAGGCTTGCACAATTTCTCCGCCCCTTCTTGACGGGATCTTTACAAAACAGCCGTCCATCGTCCCTGTATCGCGGTCATCTGTCACCTCACCAGGGACAGCATCGCCCGCCGCAGGGCCAGGCGCCGCCAGACGTGGAGCACCTCCGCCACGGAGCACAGCTTGTCGGCCAGGCACACCGCGGCGGCCTCCCGGCTGTGGGGCATCCGGACGGACAGGGGCCACATGTGGGCCAGGATGCAGTTTTCCTCCTTGGGGGACAGGGCTCCCTCCAGGGCCGCGGCGTTTCTGGCCGCCGCCACCGGGTGGGCGAAGCACTGCCGCCAGGAGGGCAGGGAGCGGGGGTCGTAGAGATACAGGTCGTGGAGCAGGCCCGCCCGGGCCGCCAGGGCCCCGTCCGCCCCCCACCGCCGGGCCAGCCGCCAGGCCACATAGGATACGAAGGCGCTGTGCTCATAGCAGGACACCCCCGGGTGGTGGCGGATGGTTTTCAGCCGCGCCACCTCCGGCGCGGCCAGCAGCGCCGCCACGCAGTCCCGGTATTCCTTCCACTCCGCACGCTCCATGGGCTCCGCCCCCTCTGTCTGAGTTCTGTCTCCATTATAACCCTCCCGCACCCGGTTGTCACTGGAAATTTGGCGGTTTTCCGCCGCGGGATTGTGTGCCCCACGAAGAGGCCGCACGATAGAAAGACCCCCGGGCATTGCCCGGGGGTCTTGGCAGTAAAACTTACTTGTACAGTTCCACCAGACGGGTCAGATGCTCGTACCGCTCTTTCGCGGCCTCTTCGTTCTCGGCGAAGAGCTCCTTGGCGCGCTCGGGGAAGGCGCGGGTCAGGGAGGAGTAGCGGGCCTCGTTCATCAGGAACTCCTGATAGCCGCCGGCGGGGGCCTTG
>LBJMR02800__coassemble_1089_pt1 | contig 13716 bp, 12 predicted proteins | sample LBJMR02800__metabat2_low_PE_034 | metagenome-assembled genome bin LBJMR02800 | reverse complement strand
TCGTGGCCTACCACGAGGTGGGCCACGCCCTGGTGGCCGCCCTCCAGACCCACTCAGCCCCGGTGACCAAGATCACCATCGTGCCCCGCACCTCCGGCGCCCTGGGCTACACCATGCAGGTGGACTCCGGTGAGCACAACCTGATGAGCCGCACCGAGCTGCTCAACAAGCTCGCCACCCTCACCGGTGGCCGCTCCGCCGAGGAGCTGATCTTCGGCGCGGACAACATGACCACCGGCGCCTCCAACGATATCGAGCAGGCCACCAAGCTGGCCCGGGCCATGATCACCCGGTACGGCATGACCGAAGAGTTCGACATGGTGGCCCTGGAGACCGTCACCAACCAGTACCTGGGCGGCGACACCTCCCTGGCCTGCTCCGCCGACACCGCCGCGGAGATCGACCGGCAGGTGGTGGCCACCGTCAAGGCCGCCCACCAGAAGGCCCTGGCCCTGCTGCGGGAGAATGAGGACAAGCTCCACGCCCTGGCCGGGTACCTCCTGGAGAAGGAGACCATCACCGGCGAGGAGTTCATGGAGCGCCTGAACCAGTAATGGCGCAGAATGCACACGCCCCCGCGCCCGGCTCGTGCCGGACGCGGGGGCGTTTCTGTCTCTCAATGGCGGGTGAGGGCCCTCCACAGCTTCTTCTGATTGGGCAGCATCCGCCGGGGCGGATTGCGCTTCCGGTACCGCTCTGCTACCTCCGCCCGCCGTTTCTCCGTCAGATGAGGCACCAGGGGGACGGCGTACCCCTCAAAGGCCAGCAGAGAAAACGCCGTATGCTGATCGGCGGGCTGAGGATAGAAGAGCATCAACTCCAGAGCCTGGGCGGCGAAGCCGTCCGCCGCCTCCGGCGGCAGGGCAGCCAGGAGTACAGACAGAGCATCCATCCACTGCCCCAGCGCCTTGGCGAAGCCGTCTACCAACTGGTTGACCTTGGGATTCCCCATTCCTTGGAGATAAAAGCTGAACCGCTCCCCCACACCGGTGGTGCGGGCCTCTGCCAAGCCCTCCACATAACGGGCATAGCCGCGGCGCATGTCCTCCAGTACCTGCTCCGGCGTCTCATAGGTCTCCCGAACTTCCATCGGCCGCTCTCCTCCTGTGTCAGAAATCTGTTCACAGCGCCCGGTAGTGCCACACCGCCCCGTCCCAGTCCCGGGCGGCCAGCCCCCGCAGGCGCAGGTAGCCCAGGTGGGCCATGCACTCCCCCACCGCGAACCACTTCTGGGCCAGGGGGAAGTCCTCCCAGCTGCTGGCCCGGATGCGCCAGCGCATCCGTCCTGCGGCCTGGTAGGCGGTGAGCCCCGGCTCCTTCCGGAGGATGGCGCGCAGCTCCTCCAGGCGGCGGGCGTGGTGCTCCAGCAGGGCGTCCACCCGGGGGGCCAGCTCCCCCCGGCCCCGGTGTCCGGGCAGGGCCAGCCGGACGGGCAGATCCCGCACGGCGCGAAGGCTGTCCAGATAGCTGCCCAGGGCGTCCTCCATCTCCAGCCAGGAGGTGATGTTGGGGGAGATGTCAAAGAGGACGTGGTCGCCGGTGAAGAGGATGCCCTCCGCCTCGTCCCAGAAGCACATCTGCCCCGGCGTGTGGCCGGGCACGGGGATGCACCGCAGCCGGCGGGCGCCCGCCTCCACCACGGCGCCCGACTCCAGGGTGCGGTAGCGGTCGGTAAATCCAGGGGCCAGGGCCCGGGCGGGGTTGGCCGTGTTCTGGGCCAGCAGCTCCGCCGGGAAGCCCTCGGCGCGGAACCGCTCGTCCCGCCGGGCCCAGTGGGCGTCGTCCGCGTGCTCCAGGTAGTCCCGGTCGGGGCCGCTGACGTAGATCCACCCGATGTCCCCCACCACCTCCGGCGCCAGGCCGGCGTGGTCGGAGTGGAGGTGAGTGAGCACCACATCCACGTCCCGCCGGTTCACCCCCAGCTCGTCCAGGCCGGCAAGGAGGGCCTGGCGGCACGCCTCCTGCCGGAAACCGGTGTCGATCAAAACCGCGCGCTCCCCGCCGGTGAGCAGATAGCTGTTCAGCTCCCGCAGCGGGTTGCCCGGCAGGGGCACCGGGATGCGGTACAGTCCCTCTGAAATTCGCTCTGTCATGTCAGCCTGGCTCCTTTCCTGTTGGATCCCATCTTACCAGCCCGGGCGGGTTTCCGTCAAGAAAAAATGCCGGATTTCCCCTCTCCGGCGCGGAAACCGCGCAAAACGGCGCCCCGCAGTCAGAGACTGCGGGGCGCCGTGTATTGCTCCTTCTTCCGGGTTACCGGGCTTGATTGGCCTCCACATAGAGGGCAAATGCCTCCAGGGCCGCGGCGGCCTCTTCCCGGGTGATGGTATCGCCGGGGAGGAAGCGGCCGCTCTCATCCGCGGTCAGGGTGCCGGTGCGGAGGCAGAACTCCACCGCGGGCCGGGCCCAGGCGGCCACATCGGCCGCGTCGGACAGCTCCGCCGCGGCGGGGCCGTCCTCGGGGGCGGACAGCTCCAGGGAGCGGGCATAGTTGTAGAGCATCACCGCGGCCTGTTCCCGGGTGACGGCCTGGGTGGGCAGAAGCCGGCCCTTGCCGTCGCCGCTGACCACGCCGGTCTCGGCGGCCCACACCGCCGCGCTGCTGTCGCCCACGTCGATGAAGGCGGCGGAGGCGCCGGGCTGGGGACTGCCGGCCAGCTCATAGAGCATGGTGATGAACTCCAGGCGGTTCAGCGGGCCGTCCACCGAGCCGGCATACACGGCCCAGCTGCCCAGCTGCATGGGCACCAGCCGGTTCAGCTCCGAGGCGCAGGCGGCCAGCACCGCGGCGGGCGTGCCGCCCTGGGCGGCAAACCGCTCGTCCAGATCGGAGCGCCACACCACCTTCCCCTCCGGGAAGTCGGGGTCGTCCAGACGGCGGGCGGACACCACCACCGTGAGCACCTGGTCGTCCTCCACCGGCTCACCGTCCAGGGTGAGGCCGTCCACCCGCTCCCCCGCCGGGGCGCCCAGATAGAGGGTGTAGTCCAGGCCGTAGAGGGTATCGGCGGTCTCGCCGCCGGAGATGGAGCCGTCCTCCTCCGCCGTGTAGGACTCCGCGCAGATGTCCAGCCACGCCTTCAGCTGGGCGCCGGTGAGCTCCACCGCCGCCAGGGGCGTCGGGTCGGACAGCAGGGCGGCGCAGCCGTCCAGGGAGAGGACGGCCGTGTTCGCCCCCTCCTGGAAGAGGGCGGCCGCGTCGGTCTCCCCCAGGCTGCGGGGGCAGAGCAGGGCGCCGTCGGCCCCGGTGGCCCACAGCATGGAGGCCGCGGCCAGGGTCGCCGTGGGGGTGGGGCCATACTGGGGCTCAGTCTCGCCGATCCAGTCGCCGGTCAGGACGGCTACCCGCTCGCCGGCCTGTTTCTCCGCCTTCTCCAGCTCGTCGGCCACCTGACCGGCCAGCGTGTCGTCGGGCGCATAGTCCTCCAGGGAGAGGAGGGTGCTCTCCCCCACCTCCGGCGTGCCGGCGGCGGAGAAGGTGACGGTGGTGCGGGTCAGGTCGGTGCCGCCGCCGCTGACCAGGGACACGTTCTCCCCCGCGGCGTTCTGAACCGTATCCGCGTAGGCGGAGCCGTGGCCGCCCACCACCAGGTCAATGCCGGTGGTCTGGGCCGCAAAGTCCGCCGCCACATCCCGGTCGGCGTGGCAGACCACCACCACCAGGTCGCAGTTCTCCCCCTCCAGCTTTTCCTGCCAGTACTCCGTCCACTCCCAGACGTAGCTGTTCTCCGTGTTGTCCTCGTGGGCAAAGTCCACGCCCTCACAGTAGGAGGCGGGCAGCCACTCCGCCCCGTCGATGGCCCCCAGGCCCAGCACGCCCACGCGTACCACCCGGCCGCCCACCTCTGCGGTGAGGACGGCATAGCCCTCGGCGGCCGGCTCCTGGCTCTCCCCGTCCAGATAGTTGCCGGAGAGAACCCGGACGGGGGCGGTCTCCTCCTCCTCGGCGGTGAGGGCGTCAAAGAACCCGTCCCTGGCGTCGGGGCCCAGGCGGAACTCATTCAGGCCGGGCACCAGCACGTCGTAGCCGATGGCGCGCAGGGCCAGGGCCTCGGCCTCCCCGCCGTCCTGGAGCAGGCTGTTGTCCACCGCGTCGCCGCTGTCCAGCAGCAGGGCGGCATCCACCTGTTCCCGCTCTTGTTCCATGGCGGAGGCCACGTTCTGATAGCCCGCCGCCACCCGCTCACCGGTCAGGGGATCCTGCCGGTACACCCGGCCGGCCATGTCGCCGGTGGTGTAGATGGCCAGGACAGGGCCCCGGGCCTCCGTCTCCCCGGAGGGCTCCGCCGCGGCCGCGGCCACAGGCGCGGCCAGCAGGGCCGCGCTCAGCAGCGCCGCCCAAACAGGTTTGAGAAAATGCCGCTTCCGCGCCATTCAAATCGCCTCATTTCTCCCAGAATGGGAAAGATATTCTCGTGGGCATTATAACGCCGCAGGCTTCCAAACGCAACGGATGGCGCCGCAATGTTAAGAAAAAGAAACATAGCGGGCAGAATCTTCCGCGAAAAAAGTCCTCCGGGCCCGAAAACGGGCCCGGAGGACGCGGCACAGCGGGGAGGTATTACAGCTTGGACAGCTCGCAGGCGGTCTGGGCGGCCAGGCGGGCGTTGTTGAACACCAGCTGGATGTTGGAGTCCAGGCTGTCGCCGCCGGTGAGCTCCTTCACCTTGGCCAGCAGGAAGGGGGTGGTGGCCTTGCCGTGGATGCCCTGGGCGTTGGCGGCGGCAATGGCCTCGTCGATGGCGCGGTTGATCACCTCGTGATCCATGGAGAACTCCTCGGGGATGGGGTTGGTCACCAGCATGCCGCCCCTGAGGCCCAGCTCCTGAGAGGCGTGGAAGATGGACGCCAGCTCGGCGGGGGTGTCCACCTGGTAGTCCACCTCGAAGCCGCTTTTGCGGGTGTAGAAGGCGGGCAGCTCCTTGGTGCCGTAGCCCAGCACGGGCACGCCGTGGGTCTCCAGGTACTCCAGGGTCAGGCCCAGATCCAGGATGGACTTGGCGCCGGCGCACACCACCATGACGGGGGTGTTGGCCAGCTCCTCCAGGTCGGCGGAGATGTCCATGGTGGTCTCCGCACCCCGGTGGACACCGCCGATGCCGCCGGTGGCGAAGATCTGGATGCCCGCCATGTGGGCGATCATCATGGTGGTGGTGACGGTGGTGGCGCCGTCGGCCCCCCGGGCGCACAGCACCGCCAGATCCCGGCGGCTGGCCTTGGTGACGGCCTGGCCCTGCTTGCCCAGGTACTCGATCTCCTCCCTGGTGCAGCCGGCCTTCAGGCGGCCGCCCAGGATGGCGATGGTGGCGGGTACCGCGCCGTTGTCCCGGATGATCTGCTCCACCTTGAGGGCGGTCTCCACATTCTGGGGATAGGGCATGCCGTGGGAGATGATGGTGGACTCCAGTGCCACCACGGGCTTGCCGGCAGCGACGGCCTGGGCCACCTCGGGGGCCACGTCCAGATACTTGGCGAGATTCATGGTTGTTTACCTCCTGTAATCAAGATGTTGTTATATACAGTTCAAAATCAGAAAACTCAGGATTCCCGGCGGGTGCGGGCCAGGCCGGGGCGGATGTCGAAGCGCCAGACCGCCAGCACGAAGGAGCAGAAGGCGGCCACCTCGATGGCGGCGCTGGTGTAGGAGCCGGCGATGAGGTTGTAGAGGAACACCGGCGGGGAGTTGAGGAGGAACAGCAGCCGGGTCAGGCGCATGTTCCGGCTCCACAGGGCCACGGTGGTGAGCATCATGGCCAGCCCCAGCAGCAGGCAGTAGGGCCCGTCCCAGGTCAGCAGGGGGGACACCCCGTAGCACACCAGGAACAGCACCAGCCACCACCGGCTGGAGGCCCAGGGCCGGTCGTTGAAGGCGCACACCGTCCCGCGGGCCAGGCCCAGCAGGTTGATGAGCACCCCCGTCCACGCCCCCAGCAGGCCGTACTGGACGATCCACAGCACACAGCAGAGCAGCTGGAGCAGGAGGATCTTTTTCCGACTGCCGGTCTGGACGGAGGTGAAGGAGATCAGGGAGCCCACCAGCCCCAGCACTTGTGCCAGCCAGAAGCTCACGTGGCGCTCCCTCCCGTCTCCGCCCCGCCGGGCCTGGGGGAGCCCGCCCGCCGGCGGAGCAGCTCCGCGCTCATGGACGGGTTGATCGTCTCGGCTCTCCTCCCATGGGCCGCTTGCGGCCCATGGGGCCCCGGATTGCATTTCTCCGGCGGAAGTGAATTCCGCCGGAGCGAGGTTTTGGCACAGCCAAAACGCTCGTACGCGCTGGCGCGCGGCTCGCTTCCCTCGCGGAGAGCGCCGTTATTGCTTCTCATACAGTCTCATGCGCTCCTTCAGAGTCTGAGCTCCCATGGCCGGGTTAATCGTCTCGGCGCTCTCCATGGCGATGGCCCCGGCGGCCATGGCCGCCATGGCGGTGCCCGCCAGATTGGTGCCCTCCAGGTAGGCCCAGGCGATGGCGGCCATGCCCGCGTCGCCGCAGCCGGTGGTATTCACCATGGTGCCGGGGCAGCAGGGCACGTGGAGCCGCTCATGGTGGTCGGCGGCGTAGACGCCGTCGCCCCCCAGGCTGATGAACACCCGCCGCAGGCCGGTGGAGAGCAGAACGTCTGCGGCCCTGTCCAGGCCGGCCTGGTCGGTGATGGCCACGCCGGAGAGCAGCTCCGCCTCCAGCCGGTTGGGCTTGAGGGTGTGGAGCTTCCCCAGCACCGGCCGCAGCTTTTCCGCCTTGGCGGTGGACACCGGGTCGGCGAAGATGGGCAGGCGGATGTTCTCCGCCAGCCAGGCGATGGACTGAGCCGGGATGTTGGTGTCCACCACGATGAGCTGGGCGTTCTGGAGCAGCCGGGCCCGGCCGGAGAGAAAGGCGGGGGTCACGTGGTCGTAGATGTCCATGTCGCTCACCGCCAGGGCCATGTCCCCGTGCTCGTCGGCGATGAACAGATAGGTAGAGGTGGCCCCGCCGGGCACCGTCAGGCAGTGGGAGATGTCGATGCCCAGCTCCCCGCAGGAGGCGGCGATGCGCTGGGCGTTCATGTCGTCGCCGAAGGCGGTGAGCATGCGCACGTCCACCCCCAGCAGGGCCATGTTGTGGGCGATATTCCGCCCCACGCCCCCCAGGCTCATACGCACCTGGCCGGGGTTGGAGTCCGCCCCCACCAGCTTCCCGTGGGGCCGGCCGCCGATGTCCATGTTGACGCCGCCCACCACCACCGCATAGGGAGATGTGCGGACGATGTAGCCCTTGCCGGCGATGTGGCCCTGCTTCATCAGGTTGGAGATGTGCACCGCCACCGACGAGCGGGTGATGCCCGCCTTGTCCGCCAGCTCCTGCTGGGAGATCAGGGGGTTCTCCTCAATCCACCGGAGAATCTGCCGTTCCCGCTGGGTCATGGCCTCGCCTCCTAAGCAAATCTTTATGTCGTAATCATATGCTTATCACTCTCCTCTGTCAAGAGGAACCTGTGCATTTCCGGAACTTTTTTGCGTCCTCCTCGTCCAACAGGGTAAAGGAGGGATTTTCCATGAGAAAAAGCCTGTTGGTTCTGGCGCTGGCGCTCCTGCTGGCCGGGTGCTCCGCCGCCCCGGCGGGGGAGGTGCTCACTCCGCCCACCCTGGCCCCGGGGGACTCGCCCGCCCCTGAGCCCGTGGACGCCGTCCTGGTGGATCAGGCCCCCTGGTTCGCCACCTTCCGGGTGGTCGCCGGTGCGGAGACCGGGAACCTTGTGCTGGCGGCCAACGGCGGCTCTGCCGGAGAGGTCTACACCCTGAGCACGGAGGGGCTATCCCTGGATCGCCCGGTGGAAAACGGGGAGCTCATCAACGTGTACTATGAGATTGTGTTGGAGACCTACCCGGCCCAGTTCGGCGGCGTCACCGCCGTGGAGCACACCCGGACGGAGCGGGACGACCGCTGCGGCCTCTACCTCCAGGTGCTGGAGGATCTGTGGGAGGTGGATCCCGGCCTCAACACAGATCTGGAGGAGCTGGGGGTGGACTTCTCCGGCCTCACCGACCTGACCGAGAGCGAGAAATCCGCCCTGGCCTGGGTGTTCGGCAATGCCCACGGCCTGATGCCCATCACCGGCACCCTGGAGGAGATCTGGCAGGCGGGCTACCTCACCCCCATGACGGAACCGGCGGAGGGATACGAGGACAGCGTGGCCCTCTACCGCTGGGAAAACGGCTGTCTGTTCTCCCTGACCGGCTCCGCCGAGGACGGCTTTGACGCGGAGAAGTGGACCTCCGGCATCGGCGCCTACATGTTTGTGGACTGCACCGCCCGGCAGAACGCCGACGGCACCTGGAGCTATACGGTGGGGGCCGAGGCCATCTCCTGACCGCCGCCGGAGCGCAAAAAACCGCGAAGGGGATTCCCTTCGCTGGCTCAGCCTGTCGAAAAAGTCTTTTCGACACGCTGCTGCACTTTTTGAAACTTCAAAAAAGTTTCAAAAAGTTGTTTGATCCAACGCGAAAGGGAACCCTGACGGTTCATCTCCGCGCCAAGTGCCGCCGCTTTGCGGCGGTTGCGCTCCGAAACGCCCTGCGGGGCAGCCTTTCACACTATCCTTCCCTCCGAATCCTTCGGCTGGAGGTTTTATTGACAGCCTCACCCGCGAAGGGAATTCCCTTCGCGGGTTTTGCATCTACAGTTCAGGTCAGATCAATGACCCAGCCCAGGTCGTTGTAATCCGGCATATATTGGCGCTGGGGACTGTCCTGGGGCTGGTCGGTGCGGACGATGTTGAAGTATACTTCGTTCACCTCGATGGCTACGATCTCCCCCTCCGTCTGCTCCGCCAGCCGGAACTCCGGCCAGTATTCCTCCGACACGGGCCAGTCGAGCAGATCGCTCTCCCAGCGGTTGCCCGCCTCGTCCACAAACCACACCGCAGGGATGACCAGCTGGATGAGTTCCTCCCCCCGGGCGGCCAGCTGGGGGGTCAGCTCCCCGTAGAAGGACACGCTGCGCCCGTCTGCCCCCACCAGGGCGGTGACGGTGCCCTCGGCAAAGGTGCGGCTGGCCTCGGTGGCCTCCACGGCCTGGGGGGTGTCCAGCTCCAGTGTGCCGCCCTTCCACACAGTGCGCTGCCAACCCCTGCCTGTGATGTAGAGGTCCACGTCAAAGGTATAGGGCCCCCCGGCGCTCCCTTCTGTCCCCATCAGGAAGCAATTGCTGGCGGCGCCCGCATAGCCCTGGGGCAGCCAAGTCCAGGCCAGCCAGTTGGAGTACGCGTCCAGCGGCTGGAACCTTACAGTCTCTGCGCCCCGGAACTCCCGGAGCTCCCCGTCCCAGCGGTACACCTGGGGCAGCCGCTCCCCCTCGGCGTCGTACACGGTAATGCGGTAGCGCATGGCCGCCTCCCTGTCGGGACTCTCCTCCCGGGACACCACGTCCAGGGGCACGGTGAGCACCCCGTCCCGCTGGTAGGCCCCGTCGATGAGGTAGAGGAAGTCCCCATCCTCGTGGCTCAGAGCCTCCCCCTGCACCAGCAGGGAGGCATTTGTCTCCGCCGCCCCCACGCCGAGGATGTAGCGGAACACCCGCTCCGCCCCGGCGGCTATCGCCGGGTAGTTCATCAGCCCCAGTACCAGGCACACACAGGCCGCCAGGGCGGCCAGCCGCCGCAGGGGAGCCCGGCGGCTCCGCCCCTCCGGCGCGCTCCGGCGCGCCGCCAGGGCGGCGGCCAGCGCCCCCTTGCTCTCGTCCGTCAGCCGGATCCGATCCAGCTCCTCCCGATAGCGGTTATCCATCATAACAGCTCCCTTCCAGCCGCTCCCGCAGCTTTGCTCTCGCCCGGGCCAGGTGGGTGCTCACCAGGGCGGGACTCTGGCCCAGCAGCTCCGCGATCTCCTTCACCTGGTATCCCTCATAATACCGCAGGTAGAGCACCTGCCGGTACTTGGGGGGCAGGGCGTTCACCTGCTCCAGCAGGGGGCTCTCCCCCGGCTCCGGCATCTCCGCGCTCAGGTGCAGGCCCTCCTCCAGGGGCGCCCGGCGGCGGAACCAGGCGCTCTTCTTCCAGTTCTTGCAGGCGTTGACGGCGCACCGCACCACCCATGCCCGCTCCTGTCCCACGTCGGGGAATGTCCTGCCGTCCTCCAGCAGGCCGATGAGCACCGTCTGGCAGATGTCCTTGGCGTCGTCCATGTCCCCCAGCCAGGTATGGCCGATGCGGAGGATGGCGTCGGCGTAGGTGTGTACCAGATATTCCGCCCGCTGGCTCTCCACGGCCCTCACCCCCTTCACCTCTATAACAACACAGCGGGGCTGGATCTGTCAATTTCCCCGTAAAAAAACGGCGCGGCAGCTGCCGCACCGTTTTTTTGTGCCCGTTGGCGGGCGCGCCGGGTCGTCGCGCCCCACGGGCCGCCGCCCCGCAATTATTCACGATTCACTCTACTCCAGAGTGAGATCTCCCTCCCTGATCCAGCCGATTTTCCGGAAGAACAGGCCGAACAGCCAGGTGAGGACGGCGGGGAGAACAAAGCAGATGAGCACCAGCCCCAGCCAGTCAAAGCCGGTGATGGCGGCCTTGACGCCGGTGGCTACGTCGTTAACCCATCCGGCGTAGACGCCGATGGGGCCCACCATGCCGCAGGTGCCCATGCCGGAGGCCACGGCGGAGGCCGGGTCGTTCATCTCCAGGCGGAATACGCAGGTAGCCAGGGGGCCGGTGACGGCGGAGGTGAGGATGGCGGGCAGCCAGATGCGGGGATTCTTGACGATGTTGCCCATCTGGAGCATGGAGGTGCCCAGGCCCTGGCTCACCAGGCCGCCCCAGCGGTTTTCCCTAAAGGAGAGGACGGCGAAGCCCACCATGTTGGCGCAGCAGCCCGCCACCGCCGCCCCGCCCGCCAGGCCGGTGAGGCCGATGGCGGCGCAGATGGCCGCGGAGGAGATGGGCAGGGTGAGGGCGATGCCGATGACCACCGACACCAGGATGCCCATCCAGAAGGGCTGGAGCACGGTGGCCCAGCGGACGAAGTCCCCCACGGCGGAGGCGGCGGTGCCGATGGCCGGGGCCCACAGGGCGGACAGGCCCACCCCCACTAAGATGGTCACCAGGGGGGTGACCAGGATGTCGATCTTGGTCTCCTTGGACACGGCCTTGCCCAGCTCGGCGGCGATGACGGCGATGAAGAGCACCGCCAAGGGGCCGCCCGCCCCGCTGCCGCCGGAGAGGGTGGTGGAGCCCAGCTCATTGGCGGCGTAGCCCACCGTCACCAGGGAGAAGAGCACCAGAGGCGGGGCCTGGAGGGCGTAGCCGATGGCTACAGCCATGGCCGCGCCGCTCATGGCGGAGGCGTAGCCCCCCACCGTCACCAGAAAGGGCAGGCCCAGCTGGGTGCCCAGAGTGTTGAGGATGGTGCCGATGAGCAGGGAGCAGAACAGCCCTTGGGCCATGGCCCCCAGGGCGTCCACCCCGTACCGCCTGGCCGAGATGACAATATTTTTCCGTTTGCAGAACTCCTTGACGCTTCCCATAATCTCTCTCCCTTTACAGGTGTCTTGACACATGACTTGGCCTATTATAATACAGACGGCAAAAAGCCGCAAGCCTGAATTTTCAGACTTGCGGCTTTTTTGACGCGGGGAGAGAGGGCGGTCAGCGGTTTTTGCGCCCCTTCCGGTAGAGCACCACCGCCAGCACCGCCCCGGCCAGGGTGATGACCAGCCCCACCGCCAGGATGACGGTGGCGAAGGTCAAAAAGACCTGCCCCATGGAGGAGATCCCCCAGGGTATTTCCAGCGTCTCCTGTGGAAGAAACGCCTCCCACCCGGTGCCGGAAAAGTAGTCACCCACCACGGTTTGGAACATCTGGGAGAAGGCAAACCGGGCCAGGCCGCCCACCAGGGCCACCCCCAGCCCGCTGAGGGCGATGTACACCCCGGCCAGCCAGCCCCACCGGCTCACCATGCGGCCCAGCCAGCCCGCCGTGGGCGAATGACGGGGCGGCGGGGCCTGCTCCGGCTCCCTGGGCGCCTCCTCGGAGAGGAGCTCGTCCACCGTGACGCCGAACTCCCGGGCCAGAGCCCGGAGCTTGTCCACCTCCGGCGCCGCGTCGCCCAGCTCCCACTTGCTCACCGCCTGGCGGGACACCCCCACCCGGCCGGCCAGCTCCTCCTGGGACAGCCCGGCCTTTTTGCGGTAGTAGAGAATTTTCTCGGACAGCTTCATCACTGCCACCTCCTGGTGTGATCTGGTCTGGATTCCACCATGAGCATACCCCAGAGGCCGGTTGCGGCGCAACCAGCCGTGGCTGGAACTTCCGCAACCGGGGGTTGCGGAGGGCGGTCAGTCGAATTGGGTGACCCAGTGCTCCGCCCGGTGGGCCGCAAAGCACAGGCGTATCTGCTCCGGGGTGTTCTTCTCCCCGGCCAGTTCTGGAAGGTTGTCCTCGGAGAACCAGGAAAAGCCCAGGGTCTCGCTGTTCTCCCGGAATTCCCCGCCCAGGAGGGTGCAGAGCACGAAGATCTTGCACACGCCGTAGGCATACCGGGGCAGATTGTGCCTGGCCCGATCCTGGACGGCGATAATCCGGTCGGCGGTCACGTCCAGGCCGGCCTCCTCCTTTACCTCCTTGACGGTGTTCTCCCCCACGGACAGGTTCACCTCCACCCAGCCGCCGGGGAGGGCCCACCGCCCGTCCCGCTCCTGCACCAGGAGGATCCTCCCGTCCCGGAAGATGGCGGCCCGGGTGTCCAGCTTGGGGGTCTGGTACCCTGTCTCATTGCAGAACAGGCCCTTCACCTTCTCCAGGGGGATGTCCGTCCTGTGGGCCACCATCTCGGCGGCGATCTCCCGGATCCGCTCATACCGCTCCCGGTCGTACACGTCCTTGCCGTAGGTCAGTCCGGCCTGGGCCAGGCTCTGGAGCTCCACCGCCCAGTTCAGCCACAGCTCGTCCACTGTATTTCCTCCCATCGTACGGAATTTCAAAGCCGCTTTTGCATTTGCGTGCCTACACGTACCCCAGCAGGCCCCGGACGGACACCTCGCCGGATGACACCGTCTCCCGCCGGCCGTCGGGGCGGCGCACCACCAGGGCGAAGGTTTCGTCGACGGCCTCGGCCACGGCCGACTCCTCCCCGCCGACGCGGAGGAGCCGCACGGGTCTGCCCAGGGTGAGGCAGTCCGCCCGGTAGCGCTCCAGCCACTCCCCCCACCGGCGGGGGAAGTCGGCGGCCATCCGATCCAGGGCGGCGATCACCGCCCCGGCCGCCTCCGCCCGGCGGGGTGCTCTCCCCAGCGCCTGGGCCAGAGAGACCGCCACCGGGGCCACCTCCGGGCCGAAGTCATCCGCCGTCTGGCTCACGTTGAGGCCCAGGCCCACCACCACGTAGCGCAGGGCGGCGGTCTCCGCCTCCAGCTCCAGCTCGGTGAGGATGCCGCACAGCTTGCGGCCGTCCAGGATCACGTCGTTGGGCCACTTGATGCCGGGGCGGGTACCGCACAGCTCCTCCACCGCGTCGCACACCGCCACCGCCGTCCACGCCGTCAGGGCGGACACCTGCTCCAGGGGGCAGTCCGGCCGCAGCAGGGCGGACAGGTAGAGCCCCTTCCCCGCCGGGGACACAAAGGAGCGGCCCCGGCGGCCCCGGCCCCCGGTCTGCTCCCCGGCGAGCACCACCAGGCCGTCGGGCACGGCGTCCACCGCCCGGCGCTTGACCTCGTTGTTGGTGGAGTCCACCGTCTCCAGGCA
>LBJMR02800__coassemble_903_pt1 | contig 15757 bp, 15 predicted proteins | sample LBJMR02800__metabat2_low_PE_034 | metagenome-assembled genome bin LBJMR02800 | reverse complement strand
CATAGCCCGGGGGAGAGCCGATGATGCGGCTGACGGCGAACTTCTCCATGAACTCGCTCATGTCCAGCCGGATCAGGGACTCGGGGGAGTGGAACATGTCCATGGCAAGCCGCTTGACCAGCTCGGTCTTGCCCACGCCGGTGGAGCCCACGAAGATGAAGGACACGGGCTTGCGCTTGGAGGCGATGCCCACACGGCCCCGCCGCACGGCGGTGGCCACGGCGTGGACGGCCTCATCCTGGCCGATGATGTGCTCCTTCAGCCGGTCTTCCAGGCGGGCCAGGCGCTCGTACTCCGCCTCCTGGATCTGGCTGGCGGGGATCTTAGTCCACAGCTCGATGACGTGGGCCAGGTGCTCCACCGTCAGGGGCGGGGCGCTCTGGGCCTCCAGCTTGGCCAGCTCGTCCTGGAGCTGCATCTCCCGGCTCTTGATGGCGGCCAGGTTCTCATAGTCCTTGCTGCTGCCCTCGTCGGAGAGGAGCTTCTCCCGCTCCTCGGCCAGACTGCCCAGCTCCCGGCGGAAGTTGGACTGCCGCTGCTCGTTGGCGCTGAGGGCCTCGGTGGTGGCCGGATTGCCCATGAGGGAGTCGTGCTCGGCGTTGAGCTTGGCCAGCTCCCGGCGCAGCTCGGTCTGCCGCTGCTCGTTGTTTTTCAGGGCGGTCTGCCGCTTATAGTCCCGGTCGTTGGCCTCCACCATCAGCCGCTCCCGCTCCTTCTCCAGGGACTCGATCTCCTTCTTCACCTCCACCTCCCGGGCCAGGGTCTTGTTGTGGAGGTTCACGTCGGAGCAGGCCTCGTCGATGAGGTCGATGGCCTTGTCGGGGAGGAACCGGTCAGTGATGTACCGCTCGGACATGGTCACCGCCAGGCGGCACATCTCGGGGGAGATGGACACGAAGTGGAACCTCTCGTAGTAGGGGGCGATGCCCTGGATGATCTTCACGCTGTCCTCGATGGAGGGCTCCTCCACCATGACGGGCTGGAAGCGCCGCTCCAGGGCGGAGTCCTTCTCGATGTACTTGCGGTACTCGGTGAGGGTGGTGGCGCCGATGACCTGGATCTCGCCCCGGCTCAGGGCGGGCTTGAGGATGTTGGCGGCGTTCATGGAGCCCTCGGCGTCGCCGGCGCCCACGATGTTGTGCACCTCGTCGATGACCAGAATGATGTTGCCCAGCTTCTTGATCTCCTCAATGAGGCCCTTCATGCGGCTCTCAAACTGGCCGCGGAACTGGGTGCCCGCCACCAGGGCGGTGAGATCCAGCAGGTAGACCTCCTTGTCCAGCAGCTTGTAGGGCACGTCCCGCTGGTAGATCTTCTGGGCCAGGCCCTCGGCAATGGCGGTCTTGCCCACGCCGGGCTCGCCGATCAGGCAGGGGTTGTTCTTCTGCCGGCGGTTGAGGATCTGGATGGTGCGCTGGATCTCCTCGTCCCGGCCGATGATGCGATCCAGCTTGCCGTCGGCGGCCTTCTGGGTCAGGGAGATGCAGTAGTTCTCCAAAAACTTCCGCTTGGGGGGCTTGTCCCCCTTCTTCTCCTTGCCGTCCCCCTGCCGGGGCTGCTCCCGCTCCGGGGGCTGGGCCTGGGGGCTCTGGGCCGAGCCGAAGAGCTTGTTCAGGAAGGGAAAGGTGGCGGTCTTGCCTTCGTCCTCCTCGTCGTCGCCGTCCTCGGCGGGAACCAGCCCCTCCATACCCTCGGCGCCGCCGAAGGCGGACATCATCTCGTTGGTCAGGCCCTCCAGATCCTCGTCGCTGATGCCCATCTTCTGCATCATATCTTCCACGGGCTTGATGCCCAGCTCTTTTGCACATTTGAGGCAGAGCCCCTCGCTCTTGGTGGCCCCGCCCTCCATCTTCTGGATAAAGATGACGGCCACATTCTTGTGGCATCTGGAACAAAGTGTGGGTTGCATAGTCGTTCAGCTCCTTTGGAGGGGTCTCCACGCCCCTCGGAGAAATGATTCTAATCCGAAATTATGAACTGCGTATGAAATTACGCGTTTTTTCTCTGCTGAATTACCCGCCGGTACTGGATGATGTAGCTGACCAGGGCGGCCAGGGTGAGGGCCAGGGCAAAGGAGATCAGCCCGGTGGCCCAGGGGCGGGGGATGGCGGGGAAGAGCACCAGGGCTGCGCACACCACGAAGAACACGCCGGTGGAGGACTTGCCCAGCCAGTTGGAGGAGATCACATCCCCCACCTTCTGATACATGAGGTAGCCGCCGATGGCCATGGTCAGCTCCTTGCAGAAGAAGACCACCACGGCCCAGAGGGGGATGATGCCGTCGGCGGTGATGCAGATGATCACCGTAAAGGTCATCAGCTTGTCCGCCAGGGGATCCAGGATGCGGCCCAGCTTGGTGATCTGGTTGAAGTGCCGGGCGATCCAGCCGTCGGCGATGTCGGTGAGAAAGGCGGCCAGGTAGATCACCGCAGCCCAGAAATGGGCGTCCGGCCAGGGCTGGAAAAAGACCACGGCGAACACCGGCACCAGAACCAGCCGGATGAGGGAGAGCACATTGGGGATGGACATGGAACTTCACCTGATTTTCATTGGTATAGGGGTCGAAGTTATGCCACCAGGGAGAAGGGGGTGGTGGTCATGAAGAATTTCAGGAGCACGGTCTGCTCCACCAGCTCCCGGGGCAGCACCTGCCCGAAGAACTGGAGCAGCCAGGCGGCCACGAAGAGGATGATGCAGCCCTGCACCAGTCCGAACAGGGCGCCGCCGGTCTTGTTGAGAAAGTGGAGCCCCGGCAGCCGGGCCACCAGATCCAGCGCCCGACTGAGCAGCCGCCAGGCCAGCAGGATGAGGAAAAAGCCCAGCAGGAACAGGATCAGATAGGCCGCCGACTGGGCGATGGCGGCGGCCACTGCCGCTGCCGCGCTGGCCGCCACGGCGGTCATGCCGCTCTCCACCGCCCTGTCCACGGTGTTGATCAGCGTCTCGTAGAAGCCCATCTCCCGCAGGGCGTCCAGCACCCCCTCCAGGGGTACGTCGTCGGGGGAGAGGACGGCCGCCTCGCCGGCCTCCGCCTGCTGGCGGATGGACTCGTTGAGCTGCTCCTCAATGGCGGCGGCAAATTTGGGCTCCAAAGCGTCGGCCACCACGGGGGAGAGAGTGCGGGCGGCAAAGCTGGCCCCCAGAAAGGCCACCACAAAGGCCAGCAGGCCGCACAGGGACAGAATCAGCCCCCGGCGGGCGCCTATGCAGGCGAAAATGAGAAGCACGGCCAGAACCAGGCCGTCTGCGATCAGAAAAGCCATAGGGAAATTCCTCCGGATTTACTGCGGGACATAGAGGTGGGCGGTGTGGCTGGAGATGAGCATGGCGCTGCCGTCGTCCCGCAGCAGCACGCTCTGGGCGCCCTGGGTGCCGTCCAGGGTGCTGTAGCTCTCCAGGGACTGGTTGTACACGTCCAGCCGGTCGGCGGTGAGCACCCCCACATACCGCCCGGCGGCGGAGAGGGAGAGGATCTGTTCATTGACGTCCAGCGCGGCCTGGGCGGCGCCGTCGGCGCCCACCAGAACCAGCTCCGCCGTGCTGCCCGCCCGGTACTTGCCCAGCAGCAGGGCGGCGGTGCCCTCCCCGTCCAGGGAGAAGGCCTTCAGGTACCGCCCGCCGTAGTCATAGGCGCCGGACAGGGCGCCGTCGGGGGAGACGATAACCAGGCCGGTGTCCCCCAGCGCCCAGATGCCGCTGTCGTTCCAGCGCAGGGCCAGGATCGCGTCGCCCCCCACGGGACAGCTCCAGTCCGGCTCGGTGTCCTCCTCCGTGCGCGCCAGGGCGTAGCACTCCACCCGGCTCTCAAAGCTGCCGTCGGTGAGGCCCATGGTGAGCACCGCAACGGAGCGGTTGTCCGGAGAAACCACCGCGTCCATGACAAAGCGGTCGGAGCGGCTGATCTGGATCAGGGGCGTGGCGTAGTCGCTGTCATAGATGGTCACCGCCCCCTTGAAGCCGCTCTGCTGGCTGACCACAGCCAGCCACCCGTTCCGGTTGAGGGAGGCGGACAGAATGGACTGCCCCGTCTCCTGGGTGAGGGAAAAGGCCTCCTCCCGGCTGGCGTAGATCAGCAGCTCCTCGCCGCCCACGTCGTAGATCAGGGCGGTTTCCCCCGCCGTGTCCACGGCGGGATTTTCCATGGAGATGGTCTCATTCACATAGAGCTGGCCGCTGCCCGAGTAGAGCTGCAGGCTGTTGGGGGAGCAGACCAGCAGATCTCCGCCCACCGAGGCGAAGATGCTGTCGGAGTCCCCGTCGAAGGGGAAGGACTCCGCCTGTCCGCTGTCACTGCGGGCCAGGGAGCGGTAGGAGAACCACCGCTTGACAAAGTCGAAATTCAGCTTGTCGTAATTGGCCACCAGGGCCACCGCCCCCAGCACCAGGGCCAGGGTCACCAGAAAGGCCAGGAAGCGGACAAAGGGATTGGGCCGCTTTCTGCCCTTCGGAGAGGAAGTGGGACGGCCCCCATTGATTTCTTCCATTCTATGCTCCTTCGCGGATTTTATGCGGTTGGAATCCGCCCCGCAGGGAAAGCGGGGCTACAGCACGTCCTCGTTGTACCACAATCTGGTCATGTACAGGCCACCCGCAGGTACGGTGGGCCCGGCGTCGGTGCGGTTTTTGTCCCCACGAAATTTCATTTCGCGGGGGCCCCGGATTTCACTCAAATCGACCGGAGTGAATCCGGTCGATTTCAAGGTTTTGCTTAACGGGCAAAACGCTTGACGCGCCAGTGGGCGCGGGGGGCAAAACCCGGACGGCTACAACACATCCTCATTGTACCACAATCTGGTCATGTACAGGCCACCCGCAGGTACGGTGGGCCCGGCATCCGTCCGGTTTTTGCCCTCCAGGATGGCGGGCACGGCGTCGGGGGAGAACTTGCCGTCGGCGGCGTAGACGCAGGTGCCCACCATGGCCCGCACCATGTTGTACAGGAAGCCGTCGGCACACACCTTACATTCAATCAGATCCCCGCTGCGGGAGATGTCGAAATAGTGGACGGTGCGCACGGTGGTGCGGGTCTCGGTGCCCACACTGCGTACGGCGGCGAAGTCGTGGGTGCCCACGAAGTGGGAGGCGGCCCGCTGCATGATGGTCTCATCCAGCCGCTTGGGATAGAACCAGGCGCGATTGACATAAAACGCATTCCGGATGCGGGAATTGTAGATCCGGTAGGTGTACTCCTTTTTCAGGCAGGAGCCGATGGCGTTGAATTCGTCCGGCACCTCGGTGGCCTTGACCACCACGATGTCGTCGGGCAGGCGGGTGTTCACCGCCAGGGGGATCCGGTCGCAGGGGATGCGGGAGGAGGTGCGGAAATTGGCCACGTAGATCTCCGCGTGGACGCCGGCGTCGGTGCGGCCCGCGCCGGTGCACTTCACCGGATGGCCCACCACCGAGGCCAGGGACTTCTCCAGGGTCTCCGCCACGGTCTCCGCGTTTTTCTGCACCTGCCAGCCGTGATAGGCCGTGCCCACGTACATCAAGCGTAACGCAATATTTCTCATAAGGCTTTAAGCTCACATTATAATTTTCTTAAATTTACAGCCCGAAGTGGCCCAGCACGCCGATGCCCACGCACATGGCCAGGGCAAACAGCAGGGCGGCCACATCCATGCCCTTCAGCTTCAGCTGCCGCAGGCGGGTGCGGCCCTCGCCGCCGTGGTAGCAGCGGCACTCCATGGCCACCGCCAGCTCGTCGGCCCGGCGGAAGGCGGAGATGAACAGGGGCACCAGCAGAGGCACCAGGGCCTTGGCCTTCTGCATCAGGTTGCCGGTGTCGAAGTCGGCGCCCCGGGCCTTCTGGGCGGACATGATCTTGTCCGTCTCCTCAATCAGGGTGGGAATGAACCGCAGGGCGATGGACATCATCATGGACAGCTCGTGGACGGGCACTTTGATGGCCTTCAGGGGGTTCATCAGCCGCTCCAGGCCGTCGGTGAGCTGGATGGGGGAGGTGGTATAGGTCAGCAGGAAGGTGCAGGTGATGAGCATGGCGATGCGCAGCACCATGAAGATGGCGGCCCAGATGCCCTCCGCGTAGATGTTGAACACCCAGAAGGAGACCAGGGGCTCCCCCTCACCGGCGGTGTAGAACAGGTTGAGCACGCCGGTGATGATCACGATGATCAGGATGGGCTTCATGCCCCGCAGGATGCTCTTGAGGCCCACCTTGGACACGGCGATGAGCACCCCCAGCAGCACCAGCAGGATGGCATAGGAGACCACCTGCCTGGCCAGGAACAGGGCCACGATATAGGCCACGGTGAAGATGAGCTTGGTGCGGGGATCCAGCCGGTGGATCACGGTGTGGCCGGGGAAGTACTGGCCCAGGGTAATGTCCTTCAGCGCCATTTACACCGCCCCCTTTTCTGCCTGCCCACGGCCCAGCCTGGTCAGGATGGCGTCCCTGGCCTGCTCGGTGGTGTATACCGAGGCGTCGATGTCCACGCCCATGGCCCGCAGCCGGTGGAACACCCGCGTCATGGCAGGCACGCCCAGGCCCATGGCCTCCAGCTCGTCCCCGTGGGCGAACACCTCCCGGGGCGCGCCGGAGAAGGGGATGCGGCCGTCGTTGACCACCACGATGCGGTCCACCGTCCGGGCCATCTCCTCCATGGAGTGGGAGACGATGATGATGGTGGCGTTCTTGGCCTGGTGGTAGTCCCGGATGTTGCCCAGAATCTCCTCCACGCCTACGGGATCCAGCCCGGCGGTGGGCTCGTCCAGAATGAGCACCGACGGCTCCATGGCGATGACGCCGGCGATGGCCACCCGGCGCTTCTGGCCGCCGGAGAGCTCGAAGGGGGACTTGTCCAGCAGCTCCTCCCTCAGGCCCACGAACTGGGCAGCCTCCCGCACCCGGCGGTCGATCTCCTTCTCGTCCAGGCCCATGTTTTTGGGGCCGAAGGCGATGTCCTTGTAGATGGTCTCCTCAAAGAGCTGGTACTCCGGGTACTGAAACACCAGGCCCACGTGGAAGCGGGTCTCACGGGTGCGCTCCTTGCTCTCCCAGATGTCCTGCCCCTCGTAGAGCACCCGGCCGGAGGTGGGTTTGAGCAGGCCGTTCAGGTGCTGGATCAGGGTGGATTTGCCCGAGCCGGTGTGGCCGATGATGCCCAGGTATTCCCCCCGGTAGGCGGTGAAGTCCACGTCCACCAGAGCGCCGTGCTCAAACGGGGTGCCGGCGGAGTAGATATGGCTCAGGTGTTCCGTCTGAATGATGGGTTCCAACTGACTTCATTCCTTTATCAATAGTGGTGCATCCCCGTGAAACCGGGTGACGCCCGGTAAGCGGAGCGCGATTTTCTCACGCCCGCGTCAATACGTCATACAGAGCCTGGGCGCACTCCTCGTCGCTGAGGGCGTCCAGGGGCACGTCCACCCCGGCCTGGCGGAGCTGCCACAGCAGCTCGGTGGTCTCAGGGACGGTGAGGCCCACGGATTTCAGCGCCTCCACCTGCTGGAAGACCTCCTTGGGGGCGCCGTCGGCCACCACCCGGCCCTTGGCCATGACCACCAGCCGGTCGGCCTGGGCGGCCTCGTCCATGTGGTGGGTGATGAGCACCACCGTGACGCCGGACGTGCGGTTGAGGGTTTTTATGGTTCTCATGACCTCCGCCCGGCCGGTGGGATCCAGCATGGCGGTGGGCTCGTCCAGCACGATGCACCGGGGCGCCATGGCCAGCACGCCGGCGATGGCCACCCGCTGCTTCTGACCGCCGGAGAGCAGGTGGGGGGCGTGCTCCCGGTACTCGTACATGCCCACGGTCTTGAGGGCGTCATCCACCCGGCGGCGGATCTCCTCCGGGGGCACCCCCAGGTTCTCCGGGGCGAAGGCCACATCCTCCTCCACCACGTTGGCCACAATCTGGTTGTCCGGGTTCTGGAACACCATGCCCACGGTGCGGCGGATGTCCAGAAGCCGCTCCTCGTCCATGGTGTCGATGCCGTCCACGTACACCTTGCCGCCGGAGGGCAGCAGGATGGCGTTCAGGTGCTTGGCCAGGGTGGACTTGCCGGAGCCGTTGTGGCCCAGCACGGCCACGAAGGAGCCGGCCTCAATGTCCAGGCTCACCCCGTCCAGCACCAGGGGGTTGACCTCCCCCGCCTCGGCATAGGTGAAGCGGAGGTTCTCGGTTTTGATGATGGTGTCGTTCATGCGTCTCCCTCTTATTCGGCAGTCCAGCGGCCCGTGGCCCCGCAGGGCAGAGCCAGACCGGTGGCGGTGACGGGCAGGCCCAGCTCCTGGCTCTCGGTGCAGCCGCCGTATTTCCGGCTCACCAGGGTCTCCAGCAGATAGGTCAGCACCGACGGGGCCAGGCCCGTGGTGTAGGAGTTGATCAGGAAAAACAGGGGCTCGTCAGAGAGCACCCCGGTGACCAGTTCCACAAAGGGGAACAGGTTCTCCTCCAGCTTCCAGATCTCCCCGGAGGGGCCCCGTCCGTAGGAGGGGGGATCCATGATCACCGCGTCGTACTTCCGCCCCCGGCGGATCTCCCGCTCCACAAACTTGGCGCAGTCGTCCACGATCCAGCGGATGGGGGCGTCGGACAGGCCGGAGGAGGCCGCGTTCTCCCGGGCCCAGGCCACCATGCCCTTGGCCGCGTCCACGTGGCACACCGAGGCCCCCGCCGCCGCGCAGGCCACCGAGGCCGCGCCGGTGTAGGCGAACAGGTTGAGCACGCTGACGGGCCGCCCGGCGGCGCGGATGCGCTCCATGGCGAAGTCCCAGTTGGCCGCCTGCTCGGGGAACACGCCGGTGTGCTTGAAGTTCATGGGCTTGACGTTGAGCGTCAGCGGGCCGTAGCCCAGCGTCCACCGCTGGGGCAGTTCCTTCTTGACCCACTGGCCCCCGCCGGTGGAGGAGCGCTGATACCGGGCGTCATACTTCCGCCAGCCGGGGTGCCTTCCCTCGGGCCGCCAGATGGCCTGAGGGTCGGGCCGCACCAGCAGGTATCTGCCCCACCGCTCCAGCCGCTCGCCATTGCCGCAGTCCAGCAGCTCATAGTCTCTCCAGTTATCGGAAATCCACATCTTGATCCCGTCCCATTGTCCAGTTTGTCGTAATCATCCTATTATATCACCTGTAGGGAAACCAGTCAATGCAAAGAAGCCGGGAGGGCCATGGCCTGGCTTTCTGCCCGGAAAATCGGGCGGAAGGTGGATTTTTCCCCCGCCGTATGCTATACTCTCCCTGACAGGAGGAGACGGCCGGGCGGGCGGCGGAGGCCGCGAAAAAGTTGGGGGATGCAGTATGAAAAATGGCTTGCACAGGAGATGGCGGGCGGTACTCTGCGTCGGCGTGCTGGTGCTGGCCGCCGCTGTGGCGGCAGCTGTATTTCTGCCCACAAGGCCCATGGTGGAGCCTGCGGACAACCCCAGCGTCGGCTTTGTCAGCGCCGACTTCGGGCGGGACGGGGAGACCTACAGCGCGGACATTCCCGGGAGCGAGCTGCCCGACGGGGTGAATGACGCCCTCCTCGACCTGTTTCTCGGGGCAGAAATGCGGAACCGGGTGTTCCCCCCTCCGGAGACCTACACGGTTTCTGACGGCCCCGTCCACATCTGCGTCAAGGTGCAGCTGGACGGCGGGGAGCACCAGTCCATGTTCGTCAACCTCTCCAGCCGGCCAGGCTATGACTCCGCCCAGTTTGGGGACACCCATTATCAAATTGTCGGACACCAGAAGCTGTATCAGGAGGTCTATGCCCTGCTGTCCGACGTGATCTCCGCCCATGCGATAAAGAGATGAGGAACGGAAGGGGGTATCCGGATGAACAGGAGAAGAAAGCTGACCATCGCGGTTCTTGTTCTGGCGGCTGTCCTGGTGTTTTTCATTTGGCTGCCCCTGGTTCATTCCGCCCGTGATTACCGGGCCATGTCCATGACCGTGCAGTTGGAGTACAAAATCAAGGTGGAGCACGGCGTATATTCCGACTCGCTATTTGAAAGCGTGGAGGTAATACGCCCGTGGTACAGCCGTGATCCGTCGGGCTGGATCTTTGTGGTCACCATGGCCCCGGACGGTGAGACGCTGTATTACAGGTATGACGACGGTGAATTTGTCCTTCTTTCCTGAACGGGACGCACTTTTTGTTGTACTGTGGCGTTAACTGTGATAAAATAGCCGTGAATCTGTAGAAACGAGGGATCCGAAATGGCCGACACAGAGCTTCAGTTCCGCACAGCCACCTTTGGCGGCTTTCAGAAGCAGGACGTACTGCTGTATATTGAGACCATGACGCGGGAGCACCGGGAGAAGCTGGATGGGCTTCAGCGGAAGCTGGACGAGGCCGGAGAGGCGCAGTCTGCCCGGGAGGGGGAGCTGGCGGCCGCCCGGGAGCGGGAGGAGAAGCTGGGACAGGAGCTCCAGGGCCTGCGGGAGGAGCTCTCCGCCGCCCGCAGGGAGGGCGAGGAGCGTCAGAAAGAGCTGGCCCGGCTGGAGACGGAGCTGGCGGAGCTGCGCCGGGAGAAAACCGCGGCGGAGGAGCTGCTGACCGAGACGGAGGCGCGCCTGACGGAGACCAAGGAGAAGCTGGCCCGGGCGGGTCAGGCGGCGGAGGCCTACGAGAAGATCAAGGATCGCACCGCCGGCATCGAGCTGGAGGCCCACTGCCGGGCCCAGGATGTCCAGGCAGAGGCGGAGGAGCGGGCAAAGCGGCTCCAGGCCGACGTGGAGCAGTGGCTGAGCCGGGTGCAGACCGGATACGGCAGGCTGCGGGAGGACGTCAACGCCGCCATCGGACGGGCCAGGGCCGAGATGGATCAGGCGGGCGGCCTGCTGGAGGAGATCTCCCACACCCTGGGCAGCCAGGCGGAGCAGCTGAGCCGGCTGGCCGAGGGCTATTCGGCGGAGCTCAACCACCGGCCGCCGGATCCCCTGCCCCTGGACGATAACTGAAATACAGAAATACCGGGCGGACGCGGCTGCGTCCGCCCGGTCTGCTTGTGCTGCGGCCGGAACCCCGGCCGGGCTACCCCCAGAAGCGCCAGTTCCGCCACGTGCGGAAGTCAATCAGGCCCTCCACGGTGAGGGAAGCCGTGCCGGACTCCGGCTCGTCCTCCAGCCCGGAGGGGAACAGGTAAAAGGAGAAGGCATTACCCGACCACTCCAGGGGCTGCATGTCCGCCAGCTCACCGGCCCAGCTCTGCCCGCCCACAGCGGTGGTGAGGGACAGGCCGTCGGCGGCCTCCACCCGGAAGCTGCTCAGGGAATCGCCGGAGCGCTCCTCATAGCAGCCGGACACCAGCCGCCCGCCCAGGCGGTTCAGGGCACCCTCCGCCTGGAAGGTAACCACCCAGCGGCCGTTGAGCTGTTCCAGCCCGGACACTGTAATGGAACATCCCTTGTCATCCTGATAGAGCACCGAGCCGATGCTGGAGGACGGATCACTCAGCTCCACCTCCACCGTCCGGGGATCCGTCAGGGTGTAGACAGCGGTGCGGTAGGCCCCGTCCCCCAGCTGATAGCGGAAGCCGTCCCGCCGGGTGCCCGCCGCTCCGTTGGAGAAGGCCAGCAGATACACCAGATAGATCAGCACCGCCGCCCCCAGCACCGCCAGGGCCCCGGTGATCAGCCACCGCCGCCGGACGGCCCCTGTGACCGCCGCCGGGGGCGGAGTGCCGTAGATCACCTCGGTGACCTCCACCCCCAGGGCGGCGGCGATGGCCTGGAGGGTGTCCAGATCCGGCTGGGCGGCGCTGCGCTCCCAGTTGGACACGGCCTGCCGGGTGACGTGGAGCCGCTCCGCCAGCTCCTCCTGGGTGAGGCCCCGCTCCAGCCGGAGCTTTCTGATGTGCTTTGCCACGGACGCCATGTGCATCCCTCCTTGTGCCCACAGTGTAGCAGGGGGGCCGGATTTTGTCACGCAAAGAGCCCTTGCGCCGCGGCGCAAGGGCTCTTTTTCCGGCTGTTAACGGCCCGCCGCGCCCAGCAGCAGGCGGAGCACCCACCGGGGGGCCTCCGGCGCCTGGGCCTGGAGCCAGGACAGCAGCTCCGGCGGAGACAGCTCCAGCGCCTGGAGCTGATCCAGGGTGAAGGCCAAGCCGCGGGCCGACTCGGCGTCCTGGCCGATGGCCAGCAGGGAGCCGAAAGCCGCCGCGCCGCCGGCGTACTGCCCGACGGCGGCCCCGCCCACGGCCACAAACCGGCTGACGGCGCAGCCGCCGAGGGCGGCACCCAGGCTGAACGCGCCGCCGCCCAGGGCGGCCAGCAGGCCGAAGGCCACTCCGCCCACGGCCAGCCCGCCGGCGGCCAGTCCGGCCAGGGTCAGCAGGCCGATGCCCAGCCCGCCGATGGAGAGCAGTCCGGCGGAGAAGCCGCCAATGGCCACAAGGCCGGTGGCCACGTTGCCGATGGCGATGATCCCCCTGGCCCGGCGGAGGCCGTAGCCCAGGTGGATATGCACCAGGGGCAGGCCCAGGAGGGTGCATTTACTGCGGTACTCGTAGTGATAGGGGGTGTAATAGTTGTGGATCACCGTCCGCTCCGCCGGGGCGGCCTGGGGCGCCTCCGGTTCCACCCCCCGCACCAAGTAGTCCAGGGTGACGCCGAAAAAATCGGCCAGGGCGGACAGGTTGTTGAGATCCGGGGTGGAGGCCCCGGCCTCCCACTTCTGCACCGCCTGGCGGGAGACCCCCACGGCGTTGGCCAGCTCCTCCTGGGAGATGCCCCGCCCCTTGCGGAGCTGGTAGAGCCGTTCACGAAATTCCATATGGATGAACCTCCTTTGTTTCTGGCTCCATCCTAACAGAACGGCCCGTCCCCGCGCAACCAACCGGAGCATCCAATTTGACAACCGGCGGTTGCATGCCTTGGGGCTCTATGCGTTGGGGTTCCACACCCGGCCAATGTCGGAGCGGAAGAACATGTCCTGGAAGTGGATGTGGGAGGCGGCGGCATAGGCCCCGTCGATGGCCGCGTTCAGCTCCGGCCCGGTGGCGGTGACCCCCAGCACCCGGCCGCCGCTGGTGAGGACGCTCCCGTTCTCGCCCAGCCTGGTGCCCGCATGGAACACCACGGCGGATTGGCCGGCCTCCTCCAGCCCTGTAATGGGATAGCCCTTGCCATAGCTTCCAGGGTAGCCGCCGGAGGCCAGTACCAGACAGCAGGAGGCCCCGTCCTTCCAGCGCACGTCCACCTGATCCAGGGTGCCGTTCCGGCAGGCCAGGAAGATGTCCATCAGATCGCTGTCCAGCAGGGAGAGCACCGCCTGACACTCCGGATCGCCGAAGCGGGCGTTGTACTCCACCACCTTGGGGCCGTCGGGGGTGAGCATCAGGCCGAAGTAGATCACCCCGTGGAAGGGGCGGCCCTCAGCCCTGAGGGCGGCCACGGTGGGCAGGAAGATCTCCTCCATGCACCGCTTTGCCACCTCGGGGGTGTAGTTGGGGGAGGGGGAGATGGCCCCCATGCCGCCGGTGTTGGGGCCCTGGTTGCCGTCAAAGGCCCGCTTGTGATCCTGGGAGGAGGGCATGGGCACCAGATGCTCCCCGTCGCAGAAGGCCAGCACGGTGAGCTCCGGGCCGGTCATGCACTCCTCGATGACCACCCTGGCCCCGGCGTCACCGAATTTGTGGCCGCTCATCATGGAGCGGACGGCGTCCTGGGCCTCGGCCACGGTCTGGGCCACGATGACCCCCTTGCCCAGAGCCAGGCCGTCGGCCTTGACCACGATGGGGGCGCCCTGGGCCTCGATATAGGCCAGGGCGGGCTCCAGCTCTGTAAAGGTCTGATACTTTGCGGTTGGGATGTGGTATTTCTCCATCAGACGCTTGGAGAAGCTCTTGCTGGCCTCGATGATGGCGGCGTCGGCCCGGGGGCCGAAGGCGGGGATGCCCGCCGCCTCCAGGGCGTCCACCATGCCCAGGGCCAGGGGGTCGTCGGGGGCCACCACCACAAAGTCCACGCTGTTTTCACAGGCCCAGGCCACCATGGCGTCCACGTCGGTGGCGGGAATGTCCACGCACTGTGCCAGGGCGGCGATGCCGCCGTTGCCCGGAGCACAGGAAAGGTGATCCACTTTACTACTCTTGGACAGCGCCCAGGCGATGGCGTGCTCCCGCCCGCCGCCGCCCACGATCAAAACATGCATGACGACACCTCAATTCAGCGCCAGCCCCAGGGCCCACAGGCCCAGCAGGTGCGCGGGATAGAATACATAGAAGAACCACTTGTTCTGGAGGCCCAGCTGGCCCCGGTAGCAGGCCAGAGGCAGAAGGGAGATCTCTGCGCACAGCGCATGGAGGACAGCGGAGGGGACAGCCGCCGCCAGATAGTCCGCCACCAGCCGGGGCAGCAGGACAGGCAGGGAGAGGAAGCCCATCAGGGGGTTGTACACCAGATAGATCAGTGCCAGCCCCGCCCCCAGGCAGAGCAGCAGCCGCTTCCGATCCTCGCCGCACAGGTAGAGCCCGAACACCAGCAGCACGGCGGGAAAGCCGTAGTCGGTATTCAGCACCAGGGCCAGCACGCAGGCCCCAAGCAGGGGGAGGGCGGCCACAGTCACGCTGTACTCCGCTTTCACCAGCCGCTCGTAGCCGCAGATGGCGGCGGCGGCCAGGAAGAAGGTGAGGATCACGTTGCCGCCCCAGGTGCCGGTGGCCAGGGTGAAGGGCACCTGGGACACCAGGGCGAATACACCCAGCCGGATCAGATACCGGTGGAAGAAGCGGGTGCGCCTGCACCCCTCGGCCACGAAGTAGGCGAAGATGGGGAAGGCAAGCCGCCCCGCGCACCGGGGCAGGAGATCCAGGGCGGCGGGAAGGCCCAGCCCGGAGAAGAGCTGGGGGAACACCACCCCCATGTGATCCAGCAGCATGCACAGGGCGGCCAGGTATTTGAGGGCGGCGGCGCTCAGGCCGTAGCGGGTCTCCATCTCTTAATGGTGGAAAAGGCGCATCCCGGTAAAGGCCATGACGATGCCGTACTTGTTGCAGGTGGCGATTACATGGTCGTCCCGGATGGAGCCGCCGGGCTGGACGATGTAGCGCACGCCGCTCTTGCGGGCCCGCTCCACGTTGTCGCCGAAGGGGAAGAAGGCGTCGGAGCCCACGGTGACCCCGGACTGGGTGGCGATCCACGCCTTTTTCTCCTCCGGGGTGAGCACCTCGGGCTTGACCTGGAAGGTGTTCTGCCACACGCCCTCGGCCAGCACGTCCTCGTACTCGTCGGAGATATACACGTCGATGGCGTTGTCCCGGTCGGGGCGGCGGATGCCGTCCACAAACTGGAGTGACAGCACCTTGGGGTGCTGCCGCAGCAGCCAGTTGTCCGCCTTGCTGCCCGCCAGGCGGGTGCAGTGGATGCGGCTCTGCTGGCCGGCGCCCACGCCGATGGCCTGGCCGTCCTTCACGTAGCAGACGGAGTTGGACTGGGTGTACTTCAGGGTGATGAGGGCCACCAGCATGTCCCGTTTGGCGTTGTCGGGCAGCTCCTTGTTGTCGGTGACGATGTTGTTCAGCAGAGACTCGTTGATGGCGAAGTTGTTGCGGCCCTGCTCAAAGGTGACGCCGAACACGTCCTTGTGCTCCACTTCCTTAGGCACGTAGTCCGGGTCGATCTGCACCACGTTGTAGCCGCCCTTGCGCTTGGTTTTCAGGATCTCCAGGGCCTCGTCGGTGTAGCCGGGGGCGATGACGCCGTCGGACACCTCTAGGGCCAGATAGCGGGCGGTAGCGGCGTCGCACACGTCGGACAGGGCGGCCCAGTCGCCGTAGGAGCACAGCCGGTCGGCCCCCCGGGCCCGCA
>LBJMR02800__coassemble_829_pt1 | contig 16797 bp, 16 predicted proteins | sample LBJMR02800__metabat2_low_PE_034 | metagenome-assembled genome bin LBJMR02800 | reverse complement strand
CGCCACCGAGAACGGCGCGGTGTACACCAAGGCGGAGCTCACCGCCCTGTACCGGCGCTGCCAGGAGCTGGGCCTGCTGCTCTTCGTGGACGGCGCCCGGCTGGGGGCCGCCCTCTCCTCCGACGCCAACGACCTGACCCTGCCGGAGTTCGCCCACCTGTGCGACGCCTTCTACATCGGCGGCACCAAGAACGGCGCCATGTTCGGCGAGGCGCTGGTGATCACCCGTCCGGAGCTCACCGACGGGTTCTTCCGCATGAAGAAGCGCATGGGCGCGGTGATGGAGAAGGGCTGGATCCAGGGCGTCATGTTCCAGGCCCTGTTCACCGACGACCTCTACTTCCAGATGGCCCGCCACGCCAACGAGATGGCCGCCCGCCTCCAGGAGGGCCTGAAGGCCAAGGGCTGGACGCTGTGGGTGGAGTCCCCCACCAACCAGGTCTTTGCCACTGTCCCCAACGACGTGAAGCCCCAGATCGACGCGGTCTGCGACTACGAGGACTGGTGCCCCTACGACGAGAGCCACACGGTCATCCGCTTCGTCACCTGCTTCCACACCTCCCAGGAGGACGTGGACGGCCTGCTCGCCGCCCTGCCCGACCTGCACTGAGCTTCTTTGATTCCCCGAGGCTAACGCCTCGGGGAATTTTTTGCCCGATTTCGTAACCAAACCGTCTCCGCTTCGTATATACTGATAGAACCGGTTCTTGGAGAGGAGGGGGACAGGCTGGACGAAGCTACACTGGCGAAAAAGCTCCGGCAGGGCAGCCGCCTGGCGCTGGAGAGGGCCATCGACCGCTTCACCCCCTATGTGAGCGCCGTGGTGGTGCGGGTGCTCGCCGGGCGGGGCACCCGGGAGGACGTGGAGGAGCTGACCGCCGACGTTTTTCTGGCCCTGTGGGCCCACGCCGGGGAGCTGGAGCCGGAGCAGGGCCTGCGGCCCTGGCTGGGGGCGGTGGCCCGGAACAAGGCCGCGGACTGGCTGCGCACCCACAGGGCGGCCGTCCCCCTGCCGGAGAACGCCGCCGCCCCCGGCGGCGTGGATCCCCAGGACGAGGCGGAGCGCAGGGAGTGGGCCGCCCGGCTGTGGGACGCGGTGGAGGGGCTGGACGAGCCCGACCGCACCCTGTTCCTGCGCTATTACTACTACGGAGACAAACTCAAGGACATCGCCCGGGCCCTGGGCCTGACCCAGACCGCCGCCAAGCAGCGGCTGTTCCGGGGGCGGAAGGCCCTGCGGGATATCCTGACGAAAGGAGGGGTGGAGGCGTGAGAGACCGGATGCAGGCGCTGTGGGACGACGTGGTGCCCCTGGGCGTGGCCTGCCCCCAGGCCGACCCGGCGGCGGTCAAACGGCGGGTCAATGCCGCGCTGAACGCCGTCCCCTCGGAAAGGAGAACCTATATGAGACAGAAAATCCGCTTCGCGGCGGCCGCCGCCGCCGTGGTGGGCCTGCTGGCGGGGACGGCACTGGCCGCCGCCGGCCAGTGGAACGTGCTGGACTTCTACTTTGAGGGGGATAATACCCCCGCCGATGACTACGTGAACCATGAGACGTACTCCGTCAGCGATGACAACTACACCCTGTCCGTCACCAGCTCCGTGGCGGACACCCGCTCGGCCTATCTGCTGATCACCATAGAGGCCAAAACCGATGAGGCCAGGGTCGCTCTCATGGCGGACGATTTCGAGAACATCAGCACTTTTGATCTCTATACACTCTCGGGCGATACCGCCAATCCGGAAGCCGCCTTGTGCGGATTTGGCTATGGGGAGGACGAACTGCTGCGCACCGGCAGTTCCCGCTCCTATGGGATGAGTACGCATGAGATGGGCCCCGCCCATGCCCTCCGGCTCCGTGCGGGCTTTATGGAGGACGGCCTGTATGTGGATATTCCCCTAACCCCCGTGGAACCCCTCTCTTTAGAGATCAACGCCGAGGGTACCAGCTTCGGCACCACCCATAACGTCAAAGGCGGGGCCTCCCTCACCTTGGCCTCCATTTCACTCAGCCCCCTGTCCCTGCACATGGAATACTCCTACCCGGCAGGGGGCGGGGAGGCCGAACCGCTGCTCCTGTTCCGCAAAACGGATGGCACCTTGCTGAGCTGGGGGCAGGTAGTCGGCACCTCCGGAGGCATGTTCGCTACCGGAGAGGAAGATTCTGGAACGGTCTTTATCTCGGCGGACTATCGGCTCCGCTCCGTGCTGGATCTCTCCCGTCTGGATGCAGTGGTGTTCAACGGCATGGCCTACCCTCTGGACGGCGGCGCGCCGGAGGCGGTGGAGGTGGATCCCGCCCTCTATCCCTTCCGGATTCCGCTGATGGAGCCCCTGTCGGAAACCGGCGGCTATGGCGTCCCTGTCCGCGCCCTTTGCGAGGGGCTGGGGGTGGCGTGCATCTGGGATAACGAGGCCCAGACCGCCGCCATGACCTACCGGGGCGTCACCATTATTCTGACGCCTGGCAGTACCACTGCCCTGGTGAACGGGCAGCCGGTGGAGATGGAGGAAGCCCCCGCCGTCCAGGACGGGAAGCTGGCCGCCGAGCATCAGATCTTTACGGACGCCTGGCAGCTTGCCATGAGTGTGGCCTATGACAGCTGGCCGCCCGCTGACGGCACCCAGATAGTGGCCTGGCTGGTGATCCCCTGACGGAAAAACTCCTTGCGCCCCGCGTCCGGCGGTGGTAAAATAAAGCAGAACGAGCGGTGCCCGGCACGTAAGACCAGTTTACGTGCCGGGCACCGCTCTCTATTTTGGAAAGGGAGTTGTTTGTATGCCGAGAACCAAATTTCAGGAAGTGGTGTTCGCCGCCCTCATGTGCTTTTTCATGGTGCTGGCCATGGAGCTGTACAACACCGCCTTCCGCTTTGGCGGGATGTCCAACGCCTGCTGGATCCCCGCGCTGATGGAGCTGCGCATCATGCTGCCCATCTGCTTTGTGATGAGCTTCTTCTTCCTGGATCCCCTGGCCCAGCGCATCGCCTTCGCCCAGGTAAGTCCCGGGGTGGACAAGCCCATCCTGGTCACCCTGGTGCGGGCGGGGGTGACGGTGGCCCTCATGTGCCCCGCCATGAGCCTGTGGGCCACGGTGCTCTTCTCCGGGTTCAGCGCGGAGTTCCTCTCCGTCTGGCTCCAGACCATTGTGCGCAACTTTCCCATGGCCCTGTGCTGGCAGGTGTTCTTCTGCGGGCCCCTGGTGCGCCGGCTGTTCCGCACTCTGTTCCGCAGGCAGCTCCAGGCCGCCTGAGAGGCTACAGCGCCAGCCCGTCCGCCACCTGTCGCAGGGTGGCGGCGGAGGCGGCCAGGGCCTCCCGCTCCGCCGGGGAGAGGGGGATCTCCAGGGTGTCCTCCACCCCGTTCCGCCCCACCACGGCGGGTATGCTCATGCACAGGCCGTCAATGCCGTACTGGCCCTGGAGCAGGTTGGAAACCGGGAGCACCGAGTGCTCGTCCCGCACGATGGCGTGGGCGATGCGGGTCACCGCCATGGCCACGCCGTAGTAGGTGGCCCCCTTGCGGCGGATGATCTCGTAGGCGCTGTCCCGCACCTCCCGCTGGAGCCACTCGTCGGCCTTGTCGTGCTCGTAGTAGCCCCGCAGCTCGCAGAAGTGATCCAGGGGGATGCCGGACACGTTGGCCCCGCTCCATACCGCCAGCTCGCTGTCGCCGTGCTCGCCGATGATGAAGGCGTGGACGCTGCGGCTGTCCACCCCCAGCCGCTCCCCCAGCAGGTACTTGAGCCGGGCTGTGTCCAGCACCGTGCCCGAGCCCAGCACCCGGTTGGCCGGATAGCCGGACAGCTTCCACGCCGCATAGGTGAGCACGTCCACCGGATTGGACACCACCAGCAGGATGGCCTCCCGGTTCCGTTTGGCGATCTCCGGCACGATGCCCCGGAGGATCTCCACGTTCTTGTGAACCAGATCCAGCCGGGTCTCCCCCGGCTTCTGCCCCGCCCCGGCGGTGATGATCACCAGGGCGCAGTCCGCCACGTCGTCGTAGTCCCCCGCCCGGATGTCCATGGGCCGGGCAAAGGGCAGGCCGTGGGAGAGATCCATGGCCTCCCCCTCCGCCTTGTCCCGGTTGGCGTCGATGAGCACCAGCTCGGAGAAAATGCCGTCCTGCATGAGGGCAAAGGCGATGCTGGCCCCCACAAAGCCGCAGCCGACGATGGCCGCCTTCTGTAATTTCACCATAAAATATGCCTCCTTTGAAGCTCAGGATATCCACTTGATTCCATCCCTATTCTATACTATTTCTATAGGAATATCAAGTCTTTTCCTGAATTTCAAAGGAGGCCTATCTCCTCTTTCGACGCCGGGGCTACAGCCTGCTGCGATCCCGCAGCCAGCTAGGCAGGGAGCGCATCTTGATGCTGGAGACAATGCCCATGGCGGCAAACATGGTGACGATGGAGGTGCCGCCGTAGCTGATGAAGGGCAGGGTCAGGCCCACCACCGGGAACACGTAGAGACACATGCCCACATTGACCGCCACCTGGGCGGTGAGCATGCCGGCGTAGCCCATGGCGATGAGGGCGCTCTGGGGGGAGCTGGCCCGCCGGGACACCCAGATGCACCGCAGGATGATGGCCCCCAGCAGGCACAGCAGCAGCACGCAGCCCACCAGGCCGAACTCCTCCCCGCAGACGGCGAAGATCTCGTCGGTGTGCCGGGCGGGGAGGGACTGCTCCGAGGTGCTCTGGGTCTGGGTGCCGTTGAGGTAGCCCATGCCGAACAGGCCGCCGCTGCCGATGGCCAGGATGCTGCGGGTCTGCTGGAAGCCCGTGTCCCGGGTCTGGTCATACAGGGTATCCGGGTTGCCGGTCAGGTGGTCAAACACCACAATGAACCGCCTCATGAAGTAGCGGTCTTTGATATACGGCCAGATCAGCAGCAGCCCCACGACGCACACCACGACAGCCAGAAGAAACCACCGCTTTTTCACGCCCCCGGCCCAGGCCACCACCACAAAGATGACGGCATAGGTCAGGGCCATGCCGAAATCGCCGGAGGTAACCACAATCAGGCCGATCATCACCAGCGTGTGCCCGGCGATGGAGAACACCGACGTGGGGCGGCTGATGCTCCCCCCCTCCCCCAGCTTCTTCATCTGCCAGGCCAGCAGCAGTACAAAGGTGAGCTTGGCCAGCTCCGCCGGCTGGAGGTTCACCGGGCAGCCGGGGATGTGCAGCCAGCTGTTGTTGCCCGTCTCCTCCCCGCCGGTTCCCAGCGGGGTCAGCAGGAGCAGGTTGATGAACACGCCGAAGAGCAGGAGCCATTTCCAGGATTTTTCCGTAAACAGTTCAATGTCCACCGAGGATAGGAGAATATAGGCCAGCACACCCAGCAGGATACCCGCCGCCTGGATGACCATGCAGCGCATCCCCGCGGCGGCGTCCATGTACCGGGTGGCGCTGTAGATGAGCACCAGGCCAAATCCGCTGGCCAGCAGGCAGAGAGCCAGCAGCAGCCGGTCGCCCCGCTCCAGGAAGGCCCGGATGGAATCTCGAAGCCAGGACAAGTCCCCGCCTCCTTACCATTTTTTCGCAAATACCGCAATGTTATTTTAGTTTACCATCTTTTTTGCGTTTGGTAAACAGGTGTGTTATAATCTTGTCAGAATCTTCACATTTAAGAGGTGAGCCATGGAACTGCTATCCCATTCGCCGGAGGACACCGAGGACATCGGCGCCCGGCTGGCGGAACAACTGGAGCCCGGCGCGGTGGTGGCCTTTACCGGGGATCTGGGGGCGGGCAAGACCGCCTTCACCCGGGGGCTGGCCCGGGGCCTGGGCATCCCCGACCGGATCACCAGCCCCACCTTCACCATCGTCAACGAGTACGAGGGGGGCCGGCTGCCCCTGTTCCACTTCGATATGTACCGCCTGGGCTCCGCCGACGAGCTGTTTGACATCGGCTGGGAGGACTACCTCCGCCGGGGGGGCGTGTGCGCCGTGGAGTGGAGCGAGAACATCGCCGATGCGCTGGAGGAGGACGCCGTGCGGGTGGATATCCGCCGGGGGGCCTCCGACCAGGAGCGCGTCATTACCATTGCGGGGGTGAGCAAGCTGTGAAAATCCTGGCCCTGGAGTCCTCCGCCGTGGCCTGCTCGGCGGCCCTGTGCGAGGACGAGAACCTGATCGCCCAGTCCTTCCAGGACAATGGCCTGACCCACTCCGTCACCCTGCTGCCCATGGCCGCCGCCCTGCTGGAGCAGTGCGGCGCCTCCCTGGAGCAGGTGGACGTCGTCGCCGTGGCCGCCGGCCCGGGCTCCTTTACCGGGGTGCGTATCGGCGTGGCCGCCGCCAAGGGGCTGGCCTGGCCGGGCAGCAAGCCCTGCGCCGCCTGTTCCACCCTGGAATCCATGGCCTGGGGCGTCGCCCATATGGGCATGGACATCTGCGCCGTCATGGACGCCCGGCGGAATCAGGTGTACAACGCCCGGTTCCTGGGCACCGGAGAGGGACTGGAGCGGCTCACCCCCGACCGGGCCATCGGCCTGGACGCGCTGGCGGAGGAGTTAAAAAACCGGGGAAAGCCGCAAATTCTGGTTGGAGACGGCGCGGTTTTATGCTATACTACTTGCAAGGAACTGGGGCTGGATGTCCGGCTGGCGCCGCCCCACCTGCGGCAGCAGAGCGCCTGGGGGGTTGCCCGGTGCGCTCTGGAGCTGGCCCGGTCGGGCCGCCTCACCGACGCGGCCTCTCTGGTGCCCGAATACCACCGGCTCTCCCAGGCGGAACGGGAGCGGCTGGAAAAAGAACGAAACAAAGGGGAATGAGCCATGGACATGGAAAAAGTACACATTCTGGATCATCCGCTGCTCCAGCACAAGCTCTCCATCCTGCGGGATGAGAACACCGGCGTCAAGGACTTCCGTGAGGTCGTCTCCGAGATCGCTACCCTCATGTGCTATGAGGCTACCCGGGATCTGCCTCTGGAGGAGGTGGAGATCAAGACCCCCATCACCACCGCCAAGTTCAAGATGATCGCCGGCAAGAAGCTGGCCATCGTCCCCGTCCTCCGGGCCGGCCTGGGCATGGTGGACGGCATCCTCACCCTGATCCCCTCCGTCAAGGTGGGCCACATCGGCCTGTACCGGGATCCCGACACCCTGGAGCCGGTGGAGTACTACTGCAAAATGCCCACCGACATCGCCGAGCGGGATGTGATCATCCTCGATCCCATGCTGGCCACCGGCGGCTCCGCCTCCGCGGCCATCCAGTTCATCAAGAACTATGAGGTCAAGCACATCAAGCTGATGAACATCATCGCCGCCCCCGAGGGCATCGAGCGGGTGCATCACGACCACCCCGACGTGGACATCTACTGCGCCGCTCTGGACGAGAAGCTCAACGACCACGGCTACATTGTCCCCGGCCTGGGCGACGCCGGCGACCGGATCTTCGGCACCAAGTAAAAATCCATTAAAAAGCGGCCGTCTCCTGCGGGAGACGGCCGCTCTGTTTCTGTTCTGTTACTTGCCGTGCTTGGCCTTCAGGTACTTGTCCATGGACTCGGCGGCCTTCTTGCCGGCGCCCATAGCCAGGATCACGGTGGCCGCGCCGGTGACCGCGTCGCCGCCGGCGTACACGCCCTCCCGGGTGGTCTCCATGGTCTCCTCGTTCACCAGCAGGCAGCCCTTCTTGTTGGTCTCCAGGCCGGGGGTGGTGGAGCGGATCAGGGGATTGGGGCTGGTGCCCAGACTCATAACCACGGTGTCCACATCCAGGCGGAAGTTGGAGCCCTCCACCACCTTGGGGGCGCGGCGGCCGCTCTCATCGGGGGCCGCCAGGCGCATCTTCACACACTCCAGGCCGCCCACCCGGCCGCTGCCGTCATCCAGCACCTTCACCGGGTTGGTGAGGAGCATGAACTCGATGCCCTCCTCCTTGGCGTGGTGAACCTCCTCCTTCCGGGCGGGCATCTCCTCCTCGTCCCGGCGGTAGAGCACGTACACGTGCTCGGCGCCCATGCGCTTGGCACAGCGGGCGGCGTCCATGGCCACGTTGCCGCCGCCGATGATGGCGGCGGAGCCGGAGATCTTCAGCGGGGTGTCGTACCCCTCCCGGTAGGCCTTCATCAGGTTGATGCGGGTCAGGTACTCGTTGGCGGAGTACACGCCCGCCAGGGTCTCGCCCTCGATGCCCATGAACATGGGCAGGCCGGCGCCGGAGCCGATGAACACGGCCTCGTAGCCCTCGGCAAACATCTCGTCGATGTCGTAGGTCTTGCCGATGACCATGTCGGTCTCCAGATCCACCCCCAGGGCGGAGAGCTTGTCCACCTCGTTCTGCACGATGGCCTTGGGCAGACGGAACTCCGGGATGCCGTACACCAGCACGCCGCCGGCGGTGTGGAAGGCCTCAAAGATGGTCACCTCATAGCCCAGCTTGGCCAGATCGCTGGCGCAGGTCAGGCTGGCCGGGCCGGAGCCCACCACCGCCACGCGGATGCCGTTGGTCTGGGGCTTGGCGGGCATGGCGTTCACGTTCTCCCGGTACCAGTCGGCCACGAAGCGCTCCAGCCGGCCGATGGCCACCGGCTCGCCCTTGATGGCGCGGACGCAGCGGGCCTCGCACTGGCTCTCCTGGGGGCAGACGCGGCCGCTGACGCTGGGCAGGGCGTTGGTGTCGGAGATGATGTCGTAGGCCGCCTGGAAGTCCCCCTCGGCCACCTTGGCGATGAACTCGGGAATACGGATATTCACAGGGCAGCCGCCCACGCAGGGCTTGTTCTTGCAGTTGAGGCAGCGGGTGGCCTCCTCCATGGCCATCTCCTTGGTGTAGCCCAAGGCGACCTCCTGGAAGTTGTGGTTGCGGACGTTGGGATCCTGTTCCGGCATGGGAACCTTCTTCAGACTCATATTCGGCATTGCTATCGGCTCCCTTCCTTTAGTGATCCATCATCTCATGGGCCAGCTGGTCGAGGCGGCAGGCGTGCCGCTCCTTCTCCTCGGCCTCCTGGGCGCGGTAGACCGAGTTGCGGTTCATCAGCTCATCAAAATCCACCTCGTGGCCGTCGAAGTCGGGGCCGTCCACGCAGGCGAACTTCATCTTGCCGCCCACGGTGACCCGGCAGCCGCCGCACATGCCGGTGCCGTCGATCATGATGGGGTTCAGGCTGACGATGGTCTTGATGCCGTAGGGCTCAGTGGTCTTGGACACGAACTTCATCATGGGGATGGGGCCGATGGCGATCACCGCGTCGTACTTGACGCCGGAGTCGATGAGCTCCTTGAGCTTGACGGTGACGAAGCCCTGCTCCCCGTAACTGCCGTCGTCGGTCATGATGTAGCAGTGGTCGCTGACGGACTTGAACTCGTCCTCCAGGATCACGATGTCCTTGGAGCGGAAGCCGGCGATCACGTCCACCTCCAGCCCCTCGGCGTGGCAGGTCTTGGCCTGGGGGTAGGCGATGGCGCAGCCCACGCCGCCGCCCACCACGCACACGCGCCTGGCGCCCTCGGGCAGCTCGGTGGGCAGTCCCAGGGGGCCCACGAAGTCCTTGATGGAATCTCCCTCATTGAGATCGGCCAGCAGCTCGGTGGTCAGGCCCACCTTCTGGAAGATAATCGTGACCGTCCCCTTCTCGCGGTCGTAGTCCGCGATGGTCAGCGGGATCCGCTCCCCCTGTTCATCCAGGCGCAGGATGATGAACTGTCCCGCCCGGGCCTTCTTGGCGATCAGGGGGGCCTCCACCTCCAGCAAGGTCACGCTGGGGTTGAGTACCTTTTTCCGTACAATTTTTACCATGTAGCTTCAACCTCTTCTTCTCTGCTGTCTGAGCCAGCTTACTATATGGAAAGTATGCATCCACATTAAAATAAGACTGGCCGGTTTAGGAAACTCTTACAGCCGCAAGGGTTTCCAGCCCTCAGTCTTAACGCGATTACATTATCAGCTTTCGCCCCTTTTGTCAAGAAAAAAGTAACGCCGCCCTATGTCTCATACGGCGGCGTTGATCTCCCGGACGGCGGGCCAGGACAGGACGATGCAGAAGGTGTCCTCCTCCAGGGCGGCCTCCAGGCGGCAGCCCATCTGATCGGCCAGGGCCTTGACGATAGCCAGCCCCAGGCCGGTGTTGCGGCCGGTGCGCATCTTGTCGGAGGTGAAGAAGCGGTCGAACACGTGGGGCACGTCCTCCGCCGTCAGCTCCCGGGTCTGGTTGGCGAAGCGGCTCACCACCCGCCCCTTTTCCAGGTACAGGCGGATGGACATGCGCCCCTCCCCGTGATCCAGGGCGTTGCGGATCAGGTTGGTGTACACCCGCAGCACCGCCGCCGGATCCCCCCACACCGGGGGCAGGTTCTCGGCCAGCTCCACATCCATGTCGAAGCCCTTGTCGGTGAAGTCGCTGTAAAAGGAGGCCAGCAGGCCGGCCAGGGTGGCCCGCAGCTCCACCGGCTCCCGCCGGAGGGGGTACTCCCCCCCTTCCAGCCGGGACAGGTCGTAGAAGCTGGTGATCAGGCTCTGGAGGGCCCTGGCCCGGCTCTCCACCACCGACAGGTACTCCTTCCGCTCCTCCTCGGCAAGCCCTGGGTCGTCCAGCAGCTGGAGGTAGCCCAGGATGGAGGTCAGCGGCGTGCGGAGGTCGTGGGAGACGTTGGCGATCTGCTGGCGCAGGGCCTTCTCCCGCTGGCGGTAGGCGGACTGGTCGGCCTGGCGCAGCTCCAGCAGGCGGTTGACCTCGTCCAGCAGGGCCTCCGCCGATCCGTTGGGCACCGCCAGGCGCACCCGGGAGCCGCTCTGGTTCTCCTCCAGGGCCCGGAGCTGACGGGCCGCCGACCGGAGGGAGCGCCGCTGAGCCCACGCCCAAAAGCCCAGGCCTGTACAGGCCAGGGCCAAAAGAATACATAAGATCAGCACAGCGGGAATCCCCCCTCGTCTTGGGATTGGGCGGCACACAGCCGGGCAGCGCCCCTACCGCACGTTTTTCCGGGTGAACATCAGCATACCCACCCCGGTGGCGGCCGTCAGCCAGCCCAGCCCCACCCCCCAGCACCACAGCTGGTACTGGCTGGTGAGCCAGTCCTCCAGCACGGCGGGCATCAGCAGGGAGTAGGGCATGAGGATGGCCGTCACCAGGCTGAAGGTCTCGGTGGCCTCGTAGACGTTGAACAGGAGCATGGCAAGAAACACCAGAATGGGCTGGCCCACAAAGAAGGTCAGGTAGTACCCCGCCACCCAGGCGGCAGTGCTGCGCACCAGCAGAGCCAGAGTGTGGCACATGGCGAACAGGCCGCACCACACGGGCAGGGCCACCAGCAGGCAGAAGCCCACCACGTTCAGGGCCCACACCGCCTCCCCCTCCGCCCCGTGGGGCAGGAGGAGCCAGCCGGCCAGCAGGCTCCCCCCCACCAGCAGCGCGCAGATCCCCGCCCCCAGGAGCAGGGATGCGCACAGCTTGCCCCAGTAGATGCGCCCCCGGCTCAGGCCGAAGGAGAGCTCGTTTTTCAGGGTGTCCGCCCCGCCGCCGTCCACCAGCTGCACCAGCAGCGGGGCGGCGAGGAAACCGGTGATCATGGTGTTGGACACGGCGGCGGCCAGGCTGGGGAAGCCCTGCAGGCTGCTGGTACCGGTAAAGACCGCGGTGCAGAGCACCAGGAGCGCCAGCAGGATGTAGAACACCTGCCGCCGGGAGACCTTCCACAGCTCCGCCTTGATGTAGTTGAGCACGGTCTCCCCTTCTCTCTTTTCAGTGAATATCCCGCCGGGCGAACAGGGCCAGGCCGACGGCGGTGCTGCCCGCCGACCACAGCAGGCCCACCCCCCAGCACCAGAGCAGGTAGGCCGGATCCCACAGGGACACGGCGCCCAGATCCATGGGGGCGGTGAGGGTGAGACGGTAGAGCACCTCCGCCAGAGCCGACAGCCAGTCCATCCCCAGCCCTATGAGCCCCCGGAACACCGGCCCCAGTCCCGCCAGAAACAGCAGCACCACCACCATTATGGGGATGGTCTGGCCCACGTTGAACATGACAGCCATGGTGAGGGACAGGGCCCCCAGCCACAGGGGGACAGCGGCGAGCAGGCGGAACAGGAAGGTCTGGACGGCCTGCCAGTCCTCCGGCCCGGCGGGGATAAGCAGCCTGCACAGCACCGCGTAGGCCAGCAGGGTGAGAAACACCAGCAGCAGCCCCGCCGCGGCGGCGGTGAGCAGCTTGCCCAGGTAGATGCGTACACGGGGCAGTCCGTAGGATACCTCGTTTTTCAGGGTGCCCGTCTTGTACTGGTCGGAAAACACCGCGTCGGCCACGATCACGGCCAGGTAGATGCCCGCCGAGAAGAAGGGGATCAGCAGGGACAGGCACTCCCCGAAGGAGCCCTGGAACATGCCCTCCCGCCCCGTCCACCACCAGATCAGGGCCAGGGCGGCGGCCAGGGCCGCCATGACGGTGAGGTAGATCCGGTAGTAGGGCCGGGCCACGGCCTTGCCCCACTCGGCGGTCAGATAGGCTCTCATTCCGCCGCCCCCTATCTGATCTCTTTCCGCCGGAAGGCCAGCAGGCCGATGGCTGTGGCCGCCGCAAACCACACCAGCCCGGAGAGCCAGCACAGGCCCACGTAATTCCACTGGAAGGCCATGTTGGCCAGGGCGTCCACCATGACGTTGGGCATGAACTGCCGGATCACCTCAAATACGGGGTGGATCAGCAGGCCCAGCAGCTGGAAAATCTGAGAGACCAGCAGCAGAATGCCCACGCCTGTGAAGGCGGCGATGGTGTTGGAACGGATGAGGAAATAGCAGGCGTTGACCACGGCCAGCCCCGCCAGCCACAGGGGGAAGGCTCCCGCCAGGCAGTAGCCCACCAGGGCCCAGGTCTGGCCGTCACCGGCGGCGTGGGGGAACAGGAGCCAGCAGCCGCCCAGATAGAGGCCCAGCATGGCCAGGGCGGCGAGCACGGAGACCAGGGCGGTGACCGCCAGCTTGCCCAGGTAGATGCGCGCCCGGGGCACCCCGTAGGATACCTCGTTTTTCAGGGTGTTGTGCTTGTACTGGTCGGAAAAGACGATGTCGCCGGTGATCAGCGGGGCGCACAGCCCCATGCCCAGCAGGAAGGGCACCAGCACCGCCGTGGAGGAAAAGGTGACATTGGGGTTCCCCCAGCTCAAGGTCAGCCAGCAGCACCCCAGCAGCACCAGCTCCAGGCCCAGGCAGACCGCCAGGACGATGTAGAAATACTTCCGCCGGAAGGTCTTGTAGCACTCGGCAGCCAGATAGTTACGCATGGCGGACACCCCCGATCATGGCCAGGAAGTAGTCCTCCAGGTTGGCCCCCCGGCTCTCGATGCCCTGGAGGGCCACGCCGCCCTCCACCAGGGCCTGGGTCACCCGCTGGGGGGCGTCCAGGCTGCTGTAGATGCGCAGCACGTTGCCGGGCAGCACCTCGTAGTCCCGGATGCCCAGCTGCTGCTCCAGCACCAGGGCCGCCTGGGAGGCGTTGTCCACCTTTGCCTCGATGCAGGCCCGGCACTTCTCCTCCAGGGCCTTGGCGGTAATCTGCTCCAGCATGCGGCCGTTGTCGATAAAGCCGTAGCAGGTGGCAAGGTTGCCCAGCTCGGACAGGATGTGGCTGGAGATGAGGATGGTGGTCTGCCGCTCCCGGTTGAGCTGGAGCAGCAGGTTGCGGAACTCCACGATGCCCTCCGGGTCCAGGCCGTTGATGGGCTCGTCCAGCAGCAGGAAGTCGGGCCGGTTCATCAGCGCCAGGGCCAGGCCCAGCCGCTGCTTCATGCCCAGGGAGAAGTTCTTGAAGGTCTTTTTCCCCGTGGAGGCCAGATCCACCTCCTCCAGCACCTCGTCCACCACCCGTTTGCCGGGAATGCCCCGCTGGAGGCGGTAGTACTCCAGGTTCTGCCTCGCCGTCAGGTAGGGGTAGAAGCTGGGGGTCTCCACCATGGCCCCGGTGCGGGAGCGGGCCCTGGACAGGGCCTTCTCCCCCGTCTCGCCGAACAGGGAGAGCTCTCCCTTGGTGGGGGCCGTCTGGGCCGTCACCATCCGGATGATGGTGGTCTTGCCCGCCCCGTTGCGGCCCACCAGGCCGTAAATCTGCCCCTGGGTAATGGACAGGTCGGCGTGATCCACCGCCAGGTGGTGCCCGTACCGCTTGGTCAGCCCCTTGGCCGATAAAATCTCGTTTGCCATTTGGCATCCGCCTTTCTCATTGATCTTGATGCCAGTATAATGGCAAGGCCATAACCTGCCTTTAAGCAAAGGTGAAGAATTTCTTAAACGGGGCGGGCGGATGGTATCCGCCCCTACAGGCAGCAAGGTCAGGGAGGCCGCGCTGAACGGGCGGCCACAGGTCGCCCCTACGGACGGCAGGGGCAAGCCCCTGCCCCACTGAGCGAGTCAGTCTGTCGGAAAGCCCCCAGAAAGGGTTGCCTCGCAGAGTTCCGCCGTCCGCAGACGGCGGAAGCAAATCAAAATCTGTCATTTCCGGGGACATGTGCCTCGGAAATGACTCTTCTCATGGCGGAAGGGGCGACAATTTCGCAAGAAATCGAGTCTCTTCCGCCATGCAATCCTTCTCTCAAAAGCAGCAGAGCTGCTTTTGAGAGACACCGCCCTTACAGGTCGCTCATCTTGAAGCCGATGCCCCAGACGGTCTTGATGTACTCTGTGGGGCTGGCCTTGGCCAGCTTGGCGCGCAGGTTGGATATGTGGACGTTGACGGTGTTGTCGTCCCCCATGTACGCCCCGCCCCACACCTGCTCGTAAAGCTGCTCCCGGGTGAACACCTTCTTGGGGTGCTCCATCAGCAGGGCCAGGATCTCAAACTCCCGGGCGGTGAGAGTCACGTCCTTCCCCCCGGCGGTGACGGACACGCTGTCCCGATCCAGGGTGAGATCCCCGTGGGTGAGCACCCGCCCCCCGCCGGACGCGCCGGAGAACTGCTTGTACCGGCGCAGCTGGGCCTCCACCCGGGCCAGCACCTCCGCGTTGTCGAAGGGCTTGGGGATGAAGTCGTCCGCCCCCAGCTTGAGCACGTTGACCCGATCCTCCAGCCCCGCCTTGGCGGAGAGGACGATGATGGGCATGGTTTTTTTCTTGCGCATCTGGGAAATGAACTCCTCCCCCGTCAGGCCGGGGAGCATGAGATCCAACAGCACCAGGTCGTACTCGTACTGCCCGGCCCACAGCACCGCCTCGCTGCCCGAGAAGGCCGGCCGGCACGCGTAGCCCGCCCCCTCCAGAATGCGGCAGAGGAGCTTGTTGATGTCGGGGTCGTCCTCCACCACCAGAATGTTGCATACATCCATCTTATTTCACCCTCAATTTCTTCGCCAGCTCGGCGTCAGGCTCCACCACCGCGGTCTGGTAGGTGGTGTACACCACCATGCCGGGCCGGGCCCCCGCCGGCTTCTTCACGTATTTCACCGGCGTGTAGTCCACCGGCACCTTGCTGCCGTCCCGGGCCTGGGAGAAGTAGGCCGCCAGCTGGGCCGCCTCGGTGAGGCTCTTGGCGTCGGCCTCGCCCCCCTCCAGCCAGAGGATCACGTGGGAGCCGTGGATCTTCTGGGTGTGGAGCCAGATGTCGCTCTTGTAGGCCAGCTTGGTGGTGAGCAGGTCGTTCTGACTGTTGTTTTTGCCCACCGAGATGCGCAGGCCGGCGGAGGAGCGGAACTCCATGGGCTTGCCGCTCACCTTCTTGGCCCGCTTGGCGGCGGTCTTGGGGCGGCGGAGATAGCCGGTCTCGGTCAGCTCCTGGCGGATCTCCTGGAGATCCTTCTCCCCCTCCGCCAGGGCGATGTTCTCCAGCACGCTGTTGAGATACTCCAGCTCCTTCTCGCCCTTTTCGATCTGGATGGTGAGCATCTCCTCGGCGGTCTTGGCCTTGTTGTACTCCTTATAATATTTCGCCGCGTTCTGCTGGGGGGTGAGCAGGGGATCCAGCGGAATGTCCACCTCTCCCCCCTCCGGGTCGTAGAAGTCCATAGTGCGGAAGGTGGACATGCCCTTCTCCATCAAGTGCAGGTTGGAGGTGAGGATGTCCCCCAGCTCCCGCAGGCGCTCCCGGTTCTTTGTGGCCTCCAGCTCCCGGGCCTGGTTGCCCAGCTTGCGGGCAGTGCGATCCCGGGCGCTGGTGACGGACTTCACCAGATCCTGCCCCCGCTGGCGCACCCGCTCCGCCGACTCCCGGTCGGAGAAGAAGTCGTCCAGCAGGGCGGAAAAGCTCTCCCGGGGGATGCTCTCGGTCTCCGGGCCGTACTGGAGCACCGGCAGGAAGGTGAAATCCACCGGCTTGCCCTCACGCACCAGGAGATATGCTGTAAAGTGATTTTCCTCCACAGCTTTACCCAGCTTCTCCAGTTCCGCCGCCAGCTTTTCCGAATCGCCCCCCGCCCGAAAGGCCAGCTCCCGGGCCACCAGCGGCGACAGGCCGGTGAAGCTGTCCAGCAGCAGCTTGTCCCACGCCTTGCCCAGGGGGTTGGACAGAACCAGGCGCAGCTCCTCCGGAGATAGTGTGAAGGGATTCAGCTTGTCAACCGCTGGTGGCTGTCGGTAGAACAGGCCGGGCAGCAGCTGCCGCTGGCCCCTGGCGAGATCGCCGTCCACCCGGCGGGTGCAGTCCACGATCCGCCCCTCTCCGTCCAGCAGGAGCAGATTGGCGCTGCGGCCCATGGCCTCCAGCACCAGGCGGCGCTCCACCCGATCCCCCAGCTCGTCCAGGGTCTCCAGCCTGAAGTCCAGAATCCGCTCCAAAGGCGGCTGGTTCAGTTCCAGAACCCGCGCCCCCTGGAGGTGCTTGCGCAGCAGCATGCAGAACATGGGGGGCTGCTCC
>LBJMR02800__coassemble_799_pt1 | contig 17224 bp, 14 predicted proteins | sample LBJMR02800__metabat2_low_PE_034 | metagenome-assembled genome bin LBJMR02800 | reverse complement strand
CCCCCGGCGCGCAGGGGCTGCCGCCCATGGCGGGCAGCCCCCACACTTGTGGGCCGAGATGTGTTTTCCCCGACGCGCATGTCGCCGGGGAAAACACATTTCATCTGATTTGCGCCTGAGGGCGCGAACTCTGCGAGGCTTTCCCTGCGGGAGAGGCTTTCGCCGATAGAAAACGGGCCGGACATCCGACGATGTCCGGCCCGTTTTGTGTCGATGGAACGGGAAGCTCACTCCCCTGTGAAAAAGGCCCGGGGATTGTCCACCAGCAGGGCGTCCACCGCGGCCTGATCCAGGCCCTTCTCCCTGAGGGCGGGCAGGACGCGCCGGTGGATGAAGGTGTAGTCCTCCTCCAGGTTCATCCAGTCGGAGTTCCTGGTGGTCTCCCAGCTGTCCCAGAAGGCCAGGTAGGCGGCCCAGTCGTGGCTGAGCAGCAGCCGGTGGCCCCAGCCCGCCTTGCACAGGGCGGCGATGGTGTCCACCCGGGGCTCCAGGGCCAGATCCTTGTCGCAGAAGCCGAAGCGATCCATGCCCAGCCAGCAGCCCCGCTCCAGCATGGCGGTGAGGTACTCCAGATCGGTGGAATCGCCGCTGTGGCCCAGGATCACCTTGGAGGCTGGCACGCCGCAGCCAGCCAGCAGATCCAGGATCTCCCCGCCGTTTTTGATGGCCGGGTCGTGGTGGCAGAACAGGGGCAGCCCGGTCTCCTTTGCCACCCGGCCGGTGGCGTGGAGGATCTTGCGCAGCAGCGGGGTGAGGCCCGCCCGGGCCACGCCGGCCTTGAGAATGCCCGGCCTGCTGTCGGTGCCGGCGATGCCGTCCACGCAGTCCCCCATCAGCAGGTCGTAGATCTGCTCCTCGTCCCGCATGCCCAGCCAGGGCTCCTCCTGATAGTAGAAGCCGGTGGAGGCGATGAAGTTCAGGCCAGTGCGCCGGGACACCTCCCGGATCAGGTGGATATCTCGCCCCAGGTTGATGGGGGTGCCGTCCACCACGGTGCGCACACCCAGGGCCTTGGCCTTGTTCAGCTGGCCCTCCGCCATGGCCGCCACCTGGTCAAAGTCGAAGAACTTCCCGCCGAAGTTCATCCGCATAGACCAGTCCGCGCAGGTCAGATGCTCGTGTATCAGGGTCTGCCCCAGCTCCGCCGGGTCGATGGGGCCGAAAATTCCTTGGATCGCCATTGCACTTCCCCCTTAAATGGTCAGTCCGGCGCAGACGCGCCGTTTTTCCCATTATAGCATGCTTTCCCCGCCGCCGCTTATATGTCCTTTTTATAGGGGTATTGCACTGGCAGATAAAGCCCCCTCCGGCCGCGCAGGCCGGAAGCCGGCCCTACAGCAGAAACCGGTTCTTCCCCTGGGCCTTGGCCCGGTAAGCCCGCCTGTCCGCCGCCGTGCACAGCGTCCGGTAGTCCCATCCGTCCTCCGGCGCCAGCGCCACGCCGATGCTGCACGAGATGGGCAGCGACCCGTTTTCCGGCAGGGAGAGGCGGCTTACCGCCTCGCAGATGCGCCGGGCGCAGTCCGCCGCCTGCTCCCGCCCCCGGATGCGCCGCAGGAACACCACAAATTCATCGCCGCCCACCCGGCCCTGGAGCGCCCCCTCGCCGCTCTGCATCTGCAGAACCCGGCTCACCTTCCGCAGCAGCCGATCCCCCTCCTGGTGGCCCATGGAATCGTTGATCTGCTTGAAGTTGTCCAGATCCAGGAACAGGAGGGCGGACGGCGCCGCATCCTCCTCCAGGATCCTGGTGATACGCCGGCCGATCCCGCCGTAGTTATACAGGCCGGTCAGCGGGTCGGTCTCCGCCCGGCGCCGGGCCTCCCGAAGCTCCTTCTGGCGGGCCCGCTCCTCCAGATAAATTCCCGTCACATCGCTGCGGGAGAACAGGATGAGCTGGGCCCGGCGGTCATAGTACTGATATCGCAGCTGCTTGCGGGTATAGCCCCGCACCGGATCCTCCACCCCGAAGTAGATGTTATGCACCCCGTGGCGCTCCAGCTGCTCCAGCACCCGGGCCGTGCGCATCTCCCGGATCACCATTTCGCGATCCTCCGGCACCACGAAATCCCTGGTATAGTCCACCACCAGGGCCTCATAATCGTCGCAGATCTCCGGCGGCAGAGGCGTGCCCGACTCGCTGCCGCTGAACATGACGTAGCTGTTGTTCCTGGCATCCAGGCAGATAAAGAAATCACATGTATTGTAGACGTACAGATCAATAATCCTCTGGCGCAGATGCTCCTCATTGGTCTGCCGCACAAACACGAAGCAGCGGAACCGGCCGTCCTTCTGCACCCTGTTCCGCGTAACAACGGTCACCCAGTTGGTCTGCCCTCCCCGGACAAAGTCCAGGCTGAGGGAGATCCCCTTCTCTCCCCTGCGGCAGGACTCCAGCAGGGCCCGGGCGGACAGGCGCCGCATCGTCTTCTCCCGCGCCGGCTCCGCCAGAAAGGCCCCGTACCGCTCCAGGTGCGCCGTCCAGGACAGCGTCTTCCCCATGTGCTCCGGGTTGTCCACGCTCTGGAGCACCAGCACCTGATCCGCCTCCGGCTCCACACGCAGAATGGCGAAATACCGCTCCTCCAGCGCCTCCGCCAGCTCCTGATATGCCGCCATTCCTCCGGCTCTGCCCTCAAACGCTTCCGACATAGTAAGCCCCCCATTGACAGAATGTTTATTATGTCGCAAAGTGTGCGCACAACCGCGCCCCACCTCCATTTGGGGCGCATCTGATTTTGGAATTATTATACCATAGAGCGCCCCTGTTCTCAACTAAAAATGCTCCCGGGGCTGAACCGCCCCCTCCTGCGGTTTATGGGGCCGCCGTATTTACATCCCCGCCGTTCTTTAGTACAATAGGGGAAAACCCGCACTGTACGGAAAGGAGTCCGCCTATGGAGCTTCTGCAGAGTCTTCTGGATACCTCCTCCCATGCCATCTTTACCCTGGATCGGGAGGGGATCATCACCCACATCAACCAGCAGGCCAAAAACCGCTTTGGCCTGTATAACCACAGCCAGCACTCCCACCCCGCCGGCCGCCTGGAGCCGGGGGATCTGGTTCTGGTGGCGGACACCGAAATCGGCGCCGACGACGGGGAGCTGCGGCCGGAGGATCTGGCGCGCATCGGCATCCGGGAGCCCAGGCTGCGCACCGGAGACCGGCTGGTGGCCGTGGGGGCCTTCGACGACCCCGGGCAGCGGCCGGTCTACAAGTTCCTCCCCGGCCAGGACGCGGAGAGCCTCCAGCTGGAGACCGTCTGGGACGGGATCCCCCTCCGGCTCTCCATCGAGCCCCACACCGTGTCCGTCCAGGTGAGGGACACCACCTATTCCATCGACTACTTTCAGTGCATCGGCCAGCTGGTGGCGCTGGAGCGCGGCACCGGCCGGGTGAAGTTCTGGGAGGAAAAGGGCTACTCCGCCCGGAAGGAGGGCGCGGGCAGCCTGCTCCGGGGCGGCGCCTACATTGAAAAGCGCCCCGGCCTGGAGATGAAGGTGGTGGGCTACCACTTCCGGGAGTTCTTTGAGGGGGAGCGGTTTGAGCGCCATCTGGCCCGGATTTTCAGCGGCCAGGTGCCCCGGTATGAGGACGCCGAGTACGAGATCAACGGCTACGAGCTGGTGGCCTCCCTCCTCCCCGTCCCCGGGGCGGACGGCCTGCCCGGCGAGGTGATCGTCAAGTTCCGCAGCATCGAGGACATCCACACCACCATCCTGGAGCGCAACAACGCCATCAAGTCCGCCGAGCGCACCTACCGGGAGAGCGCCCGCAGCGAGGCGCCCCAGGAGGCCCCCTTTGCCGAGCTCTTCGGCTTCGGCACCACCGCGGCCGCGGTGCGCCACCTGGCCTACAAGCTGTCCCAGCTGGACTGCAATATCCTGATCACCGGCGAGAGCGGCACCGGGAAGTCCTTCCTGGCCCAGACCATCGCCCGGGCCCAGCCCCGGAAGGGCCCCTACGTGCCGGTGGACTGCTCCACCCTCTCCCCCACCCTCTTTGAGAGCGAGATGTTCGGCTACGTGGGGGGCGCCTTCACCGGGGCCAACCCCCGGGGCAAGGCCGGCTTCTTTGAGGCCGCCGACGGCGGCACCATCTTTCTGGACGAGATCGGCGAGATCCCACTCCACATCCAGGCCAAGCTGCTCAATGTGATCCAGAACAAGGTGGTGGTGCGGGTGGGCTCCACCCGCACCATCCCGGTGGATGTGCGCATCCTGGCCGCCACAAACCGGGATCTGAAGGCGGAGGTGGCCGCCGGCCGGTTCCGGCAGGATCTCTATTACCGGCTCAGCGCCTTCTCCGTGGAGCTGCCGCCCCTGCGCAGCTGCCCGGAGGACATCTGCTTCCTCATCGACCGGCTGATGGAGAAAATCCCCCAGAAGTACGGCGTGCCCCCCAGGAGCCTGTCCGGCGAGGCCTTCGACAAGCTGCTCTCCTACAACTGGCCCGGCAACATCCGGGAGCTGGAGAACGTGCTGGAGCGGGCCGTGGCCCTCTCCGAGTCGGAGCTCATCTATGCCGAGCACATCTGCGTGGAGAGCCAGCCCGTCCAGCTCACCCTGCGGGAGCGGCTGAAGCAGGAGGAGAAGCGGATCCTCCGCCAGACCCTGGCCCAGTGCGGCGGCAGCCGGAGCCAGGCCATGAAGCTGCTGGGCCTGTCCAAAACCGTGTTCTACGGCAAGCTGAAGGAGTACCAGATCTCCTAGAGCTTGTCCGGTTTCCCGGAAAGGGAGTTCGGAAATCCGAACTCCCTTTCCGTTTTTTTCTCCGGTTCCGGGCCCTCCGCCCCCGTTCTCCCGGTCTTTTTTGGAAGAGTTGTGAAATTTGGGGCATGCTATTTGTGCCATTCGGCGAAAATCCGCCGCCGCCCGGGTGTGGCACCGTTCTTGCTTTTTATTCTGGCAGAACCAGTCGAACAGGAGGGTTCCTGCCATGCAGTTTTGGAAAATGAACGGCGCGGGGAATGATTTCATCATCCTCAACAATATGGTGGAGGGGCTTCCCGCCGAGTCCTTCCCCGCCCTGGCCCGGCGGCTGTGCGACCGCCGCATGTCCATCGGCGCCGACGGGCTGATGATCGTGGAAAAGCCCACCACGGACGCCGATTACCGGATGCTGTTTTTCAACTCCGACGGCAGCGTGGGCGAGATGTGCGGCAACGGCGCCCGGTGCATCTGCCGCTACGGCTGCGACAACGGCCTGGCCGGGGAGGTACAGCGGGTGCAGACCACCGCGGGCCTGGTCACCGGCTGGCGGATGACCAGGCGCCAGTACAGGGTTCAGCTCAACAGCCCCACGGTGCTCAGGCTGGACTACCCGGTGGAGGTGGACGGCGTGACCTACCCCTGCTCCTATATCGAGCTGGGCAGTCCCGGCCTGCCCCACGCGGTAGTTCCGATTTCCGGACTCCGGCGCTTCCCGGAGCAGGAACTTTTTGAGCTGGGCAGAAAACTGTGCCATCACCCGGCATTTCCCAAGGGCGCCAACGTAAACTTCTATGAGGTGGAGGGCCCGGGGCAAATCTGGGAGCGCACCTATGAGCGGGGCGTGGAGGACTTCACCCACGCCTGCGGCACGGGAACCGGCTCGGTGGTCACGGTGCTCACCCTCCAGGGGAAGTCCGACGGCCGGGACGTGCATGTGCAGATGACCGGCGGCGAGCTGGTCATCGACGTGGAGGTGCGGGACGGAGCTGTGGAGAGGCTCCTCCTCACCGGCCCCACCAACGTGGTTGCCAAGGGAGAGGTCACCGACGAGGAGCTCGCCCTTTGAGCAATATGGCCGCCGCGGACGGATACGAATCCAGGAGAGGGGGGAGACTGCGCAGCCGGCCCGGCGGCCCGGGAGAGGGATGACACGCCTCTCCGCCCGGTTTGATTCCCGCGCTTGACAAGGGCGCCTTTCGGTACTATACTATGGCCCATAGTCTAGGACGAAGGCGTTCTGTCTCCGGGGGGAGAGTACGCTTTCGTCCTTTTCTTGTATCCTTTGGCAAGGGTTTTGAAGAAAGAGAGGTATTGTTATGGACAAATCTGCTGTGATGAAAAACTACCGGTTCCTGGCTCTCATGCTGGGCTCCATGGTGGCGGGCTGCATCGTGGGCTTTGTGGCCCCCAGCTTCGGCACCCTCATCGCCCCCCTGGGCACCGTGTTCATCAACATGATGTTCTGCGTGGTGGTGCCTCTGGTGTTCGCGTCCATCGCCAACTCTGTGGCCAGCGTGCGCAGCCGCAAGCGGGCCGGCAAGATCATGGGCACCACGGTGATCACCTTCGTGGTCACCGGCGCCATCGCCGCCGTGATCATGTTCGTCATCATGAAAATCTTCCCCCCGGTGCTGGAGCCCTGGCATGACTTCACCAGCGAGGCCATGGGTGAGCACGCCTCCATCGCCGACATGATCGTCAACTTCTTCACCACCGACGACTTTGTGGGCCTGCTCAGCCGCAGCGCCATGCTGCCCCTGATCGTGTTCTCCATCTTCTTCGGCTTCGCCACCAACCTGGTGGGCGGCCCCGACCACATCATCGGCAAGTTCCTCAACGGCCTGACCGAGGTGATGATGTCCTTCGTGCAGATCATCACCTACTACGCCCCCATCGCCTTCTTCGCCATCTTCGCCGACCTGGTGGCCACCTACGGCTCTCAGGTGACCGCTGCCTACGGCCGCGCCCTGATTGTGTACTACCCCCTGTGCTTCATCTACATCTTCACCGCCTTCCCCATCTTCGCCTATCTGGGCGGCGGCAAGCACGGCATCAAGACCATGTTCCGGCACATCGCCCGTCCCGCCCTCATGTCCCTGGGCACCTGCTCCTCCACCGCCACCATCCCCACCAACCTGAAGGAGGCCGAGGACACCGGCATCCCCAAGGATGTGGCCGACATGGTCATCCCCATGGGCGCCACCATGCACATGGACGGCTCCTGCTTCTCCTGCGTGCTGAAGATCGCCTTCGTGCTGGGCGCCATGGGCGCTGACATGAGCTGGAGCATGCTGCCCGCCGTGGTGGCTGTGGCGGTGCTGTCCTCCGTGGGCATGTCCGGCGTGCCCGGCGGCGGCTACATCGGCGAGTATATCATCTGCACCATCTTCTTCCCCCAGCAGATCGAGATCGCCTTCCCCATCCTGGTGGCCATCGGCAACCTGGTGGATCCCCCCGCCACCATGATCAACTCCTCCGGCGACTACGTGGTCTCCTACATCGTGGCCCGCATCACCGACGGCAAGGACTGGCTGGACAAGGCCATCGCCGCCAAGAGCGCCAAGGCCGCCAAGTAATTTCCACTCTACCAAGGAAACGGCCGGGGGCGGACAACGCCCCCGGCCGAACTCAGAAAGGACGTGCAGCATGATCTGCGACAACCTCACCGTCTCCCCCAGCGGACACCTGCTCTTTGCCGGGCAGGACACCGTGGAGTTGGCCAAGCAGTACGGCACCCCCCTCTACCTGATGGATGAGGATCGGATCCGGCACAACTGCCGGGTGTACACCCAGGCCTTCCGCAAGCACTTCGGCCCCGGCGCCCGCCCCCTGTATGCCAGCAAGGCCAACTCCTTCAAGCGCATCTATGAGATCATGAAGGAGGAGGGCATGGGCATCGACGTGGTGTCCTCCGGCGAGATCTACACCGCCCTCCAGGCGGGCTATGACCTGGGACAGGCCTACTTCCACAGCAACAACAAGACCGACGAGGACATCCGCTACAGCATGGAGCACGGCATCGGATACTTCGTGGCCGACAATGTGGAGGAGATCAAGGCCATCGAGGCCGAGGCCGCCCGCAGAGGCATCCGGCAGAAGGTGCTGCTCCGCCTCACCCCCGGCATCGACCCCCACACCTACGAGGCCATCTCCACCGGCAAGGTGGACTCCAAGTTCGGCAGCGCCATCGAGACCGGCCAGGCCGAGGAAATCACCGTCTACACCCTGGGGCAGTCCCATGTGGAGCTGGTGGGCTTCCACTGCCACGTGGGCTCCCAGGTCTTTGCCGAGGACGTGTTTGAGCGGGCGGCGGTGATCATGCTGGAGTTCATCGCCGATATGGAAAAAAAGCACGGCTTTGTGACCCGGCAGCTGGATCTGGGCGGCGGCTACGGCGTGCGCTACGTGGAGAGCGACCCCTATCTGGATGTGGACACCAAGGTGGGCCAGGTGGCCGCCGCGGCCAAGGGGGCCTGCGAGCGGCTGGGCATCGCCCTGCCGGAGATCCACATGGAGCCCGGCCGCAGCATTGTGGCGGACGCCGGCCTCACCCTCTACACCGTGGGCACGGTGAAGCAGATCCCCGGCTACAAGAACTATGTCTCCATCGACGGCGGCATGCCGGACAACCCCCGCTTCGCCCTGTACAAGGCGGACTACACCTGCCTGCCGGCCAGCCGGATGGACGAGCCCCGCACCTTTGCGTGCTCGGTGGTGGGCCGCTGCTGTGAGAGCGGCGACATCATCCAGGAGCACGTCTCCCTGCCCGAGAGCGTGGGCCGGGGGGATATCCTGGCGGTGTGCACCACCGGCGCCTACAACTACTCCATGGCGTCCAACTACAACCGCCTGCCCCGCCCCCCCATCGTCATGCTGCGGGGCGGCAGCGAGTCCTACGTGGCCGTCCGCCGGGAGTCCCTGGAGGATCTGTGCCGCAACGACCTGTAAGCCGGCTGAGACCCGCCGCATCTTCTGCGGCGGGTCTTTTCTTTTTCCCATGGGCATGCTATAATACCCGACACAGACAAGGAGGACTGCCCTATGGAACAGGATCCCATCCGCATGAAGCTGACCCGCCGCACGCCGGAGCAGCGCCAGGACGACGAGAAGCGCCGCCTGGCCCCCTTCCTGCGGGCGCTGAAGGCCGTCCACACCGCCACCACGCCGGAGGTCATGGACGTGGAGGATCTGGAGAAGCAGCGCCGGGGGCAGGAGCTGCTGGGCCGCCTGGTGGCCCCCATGGCGGGCATGAGCTGGGAGCCCTTCCAGCTGGAGGGCATGAACTGCGCCTGGGTGCGCCCCCACCGGGGACACGACCGCCGGCGGGCGGTGCTGTACTGCCACGGCGGCGGGTATACCAGCGGCAACCTGGGCTATTCCCGGATTCTGGCCTCCAAGCTGGCTAACGTCACCGGCTGGCAGGTGCTCTCCTTCGAGTACCGGCTGGCCCCGGAGAACCCCTATCCCGCCGCCGTGGAGGACGCCATGAAGGCCTGGGACTATCTGATGTACCAGGGCTACGGCGCCCGGGACGTGGTAGTGGCCGGGGACTCCGCCGGGGGCAACCTGGCCCTGGTGCTCACCCACCTGCTCAAGAACGCCGGGCGGCGGCTCCCCCGGGCCCTGATCCTCCTCTCCCCCTGGACGGACATGACCGCCAGCGGCAAGTCCTACCAGGAGCGGGCCGACATCGACCCGGTGCTCACCCTTAACTATATCCACGCCGTGCGGGACGCCTACGCCCACGGCCGGGACTGGTCAGATCCCTGCCTGTCCCCCCTGTTCGCCGATCTGTCCGGCTTCCCCCCCACCCTGATCCAGGCGGGCACCAACGAGATCCTGCTGTCCGACTCCATCCGCCTGCGGGATCGGCTGGTGCAGGCGGCGGTGCCCTGCCGGCTGGAGGTGTGGACAGAGCTGTGGCACGTGTTCCAGATGTTCCCCATGAAAAAGGCCACCGAGGCCATGGAGAGCATCGGGCGGTTCCTGCTGGAAACCCTGTAAGCCGCTTCAAAAAGTCCGTACCCCAAAAGAGGGGTACGGACTTTTTGGTATCTGCGAAAATCCACAAATTGGCACCGTGTTTTTGTCGTATCTCCCTATAGACAAAGCGCCACCGACGAGTTATACTTTTACTATAGATTCTGTACTAATAAGTATAAATCTCGATATATAATTATAAGGAGGTAACTACTATGGGTAAATACGCGATTGTCACCGGCGGTGCCCGCGGCCTGGGGGAGGGTATCGCCCTCAAGCTGGGCAGCATGGGCTACAGCGTGGTGGTCAACTTTGTCAGCGACCGCAGCCGGGAGAAGGCTGAGACGGTGGTCTCCAAGCTGAAGGATCTGGGCGTAGACGGCCTGGCGGTGCAGGCGGATGTGAGCGATTACGGCCAAGCCAAAAAGCTGGTGGAAGAGTCGGTCAAGAAGTTCGGCCCCGCCATCGATGTGCTGGTGAACAACGCCGGCGTCGAAAACGGCACCCGGTTCGTGGATCTGAAGCCTGCGCAGTACGAGCGGCTCATCAACGTCAACCTGGTCAGCTACCTCCACTGCTCCCACATCGTTCTGCCCTACATGATCCAGGCCGGCGGTGGCTGCATCGTCAACACCGCCTCGGTGGGCGGTCTGATGGGTGTGGTCAACCAGGTGGATTATTGCGCCGCCAAAAGCGGCGTCATCGGCCTGACCCGCGGCCTGGCCGCCGAGTATGCTCCCAACCACATCCGGGTCAACGCCGTAGCCCCCGGCATGATCTGGACGGACATGCTGCGGGAGTGTAACCAGGACGAGGTGGAGGCCTTGAAGAAGAGCGTCCCCCTGGGCACCATCGGCGAGGTGGAGGATATCGCCCAGTGCGTGGCCTACCTGGTGGAGGCCAAATACGTCACCGGCCAGACCATCGGCCCCAACGGTGGCCTGCTGATGCCCTGAGCCCAGTATATAAAATAAGCTGTTTTAAGCCACAATTTTACGAGAGGAGTCTTTTCCATGAAATCCTATTTTGATCTCACTGACCAGGTGGCGGTGGTCACCGGCTGCTCCACCGGCCTGGGCGTCCAGATGGCCCACGCCCTGGCCAACCAGGGGTGCAAAATTGTGGCCCTGGCCCGCCGCCAGGAGAAAATCGACGCCGTGGCCAAGGAGCTTCACGACACCTATGGGGTGGAGACCCTGGCCGTCCGCTGTGACATCACCGACACCCAGATGGTGCAGGACGCGGTGAAGGCCGTGATGGATCACTTCGGCCGCATCGACATCCTGATCAACAACGCCGGCACCGGCGCCGTGGCCCCCGCCGAGGAGATCACCGACGACCAGTTCAGCAACGAGCTGAACATCGACCTGTTCGGCACCTTCAAGATGGCCCGGGAGGTGGCCAGGGCCGCCATGATCCCCGCCAAGTACGGCCGCATCATCAACATCGCCTCCATGTACGGCCTGGTGGGCAACAAGATCGCCCCCGCCTCCCCCTATCACGCGGCCAAGGGCGGCGTGGTGAACCTGACCCGGGCCCTGGCCTGCGAGTGGGGCAAGTACGGCATCACCGTCAACGCCATCTGCCCCGGCTACTTCTGGACGCCGCTGACCAAGGACACCCTGGACACCGACTGGTTCAAGGAGTACGCCAAGGGCGCCATCCCCATGGAGCGCTACGGCAGAGAGGGCGAGCTGGACACCACCGCCATCTTCCTGGCCTCCCCCTCCTCCAGCTACGTCAACGGCGTCATGGTACCCGTGGACGGCGGCTATACCTCTATGTAATCCTCCTTCTCTCTCCTATCCACCGGGCGGCGGACTGAAGTCCGCCGCCCCCTTTTCTGCCCGCAGTTCCCGGTGCAACCGGCGGTTGCGCCATTTTCAAGGCCGGTTGCTCGACAGTTTCCCCGCTTTCTGGTACACTGGTGAGGAAAGGAAGGTGGTTTCGCCATGGATCTGGGTGAGCGGCTCTATCAGCTCCGCAAGGCGCGCAATCTCTCCCAGGGGGAGGTGGCCGACGCGCTGGGGGTATCACGGCAGTCGGTGTCCAAGTGGGAGAACAACACCAGCGTGCCGGAGCTGGACAAGCTGGTGAAGCTGGGGGAGCTCTTCGGCCTCACCCTGGACGAGCTGGTGAAGGGGGAGGCCGCCCCCGCCCCGGCGGGCCGGCTGGAACAGTCCCGCCCGGCCTCCGGCCCCACAGGGGGGCGGCGAATCGCCGCCATCGTGCTGCTGGTGTGCGGCGGGGTGGGCTCCCTTCTGTTCTGCACCACCCTGCTGATCTACCTCACCCTATGGCTGGTGCTGGCCGGGCTGCTGTGCTGGCATGTACAGGAACACCTGGGGCTCTGTCTGGGCCTGAGCTTCTGGATGATCCTGGTGGTCTATTTCCAAGTCACCTCGATTCTTTCCCCGTGGAATGTTCTGATTCCCGCTGTCTACCGCTTTTCCACCCCTTTTCAGATATTTTTGGACTGGCTGCTCTTTCTCCCGCTGCTCCTGTTCCTCGGTTTGGCAGTCAGGGCCGCCTGGAGGCAGTTTGACCGGCCCGCCCTCCTGCGGCTGGGTCTGGCGGTTGGGCTGTTTGCCACCGCAACCTTTGTATTGCACCTCCTGCGGATTCCGGCTCTAATCTCTATAGATGTGAGCCCCGGCTTCTACTATCCGAAGCCCTATCAATCAGAGGAGCTCGTCCTGCTGGCCGCCCTGTTCCCCCTGCCCTGGGGCGGATACCGCCGCCGTCCCTTTGTGGTGCTGGCCGCCTGGCTCCTCTCCTTCGGGCTGGACAGGCTGGTATTCTTTCTCTCCCCCGACCACATGTTTCCGGTTTTCCTGTTCTACTATTGGCCCCTACTCCTGCTGCTGTTCTATCTGGCCGCGGCCTGGGCGGGCGCGGCCTGGGAGCGGCGGGCCGCCCGCCGGAGCTGACGGTCAAACTGCCTCTTGACATAGATAGATGATCTATCTATAATGATACATAGATTATCTATCTATCGAGGTGAGGCATATGGCAAAATCAGAGGGGCGGGGCGCCCCCGGCGGCACGGGCATGCTGCTGCTGGCCCTGCTGGAGCGCAGGGACATGTACGGCTATGAGATGGTGGAGGCCCTGCGGGCCCAGTCCAAAGAGATCTTCCACCTGAAGGCGGGCACCCTCTATCCCCTGCTCCACACGCTGGAGGCCCAGGGCTGGGTGACCTCCAGCGACGGCACGGTCAACGGCCGCACCCGGCGCACCTATTCCATCACCCGGGAGGGCCGGGAGGCCCTGGCCGGACAGCGGGCGGAGTGGTACGCCTACGCCGACGCGGTGCGTGGCGTGCTGGAGGGAGGTGACTGCTGTGGCGCGTGAGCAGCTGAACGAATACCTGGAGGCGGTGGGGGCCCAGATCCGCTGGAGGCGGGCGAGGCGGCCCCTGCTGCGGGAGCTGTCCGACCACATCGCCGACCAGGCCGCCGCCTTTGAGGCGGAGGGGCAGAGCCCCGGCGAGGCCCTGGCCGCCGCCGTGGCCGAGATGGGGGAGCCGGAGGAGGTGGGCCGGGAACTGGATCGGCTCCACCGGCCCCGGAGCTGCTGGCGGCTGGCGCTGACGGTGGCGGTGCTGCTGGGCGTGGGGCTGGCCCTGCAACTGCTGGCCTATCAGATCACCGGCGACGAGCCCTCCGTCTACTATTTCCGGCGGCAGGCCCTGGGGCTGGCGCTGGCCGCGGGGGTGCTGGTGTGCCTCTGGTTCTCCGACTATACCCTTCTCTTCCGCCGCAGGTGGGTGCCGGCAGCGGCAATGGCCGTCCTCTGTCTGAGTTTTCTTTTGATACCCTCCACCTGGCTGAGGGATTGGTGGACTCTGCCCGTCTACTATCTTCTTGTCTACCCCGTCCTGCTCCTGCCTGTACCTTTTGCCGCTCTGCTGGTTACCCTGCGCGGAAAGGGCCCCCTGGCTGTACTCCTCTGCGGCATCGCCTCGCTGGCGCTCCCCTCTGCAACCCTGCTGATCCCCAACCTCACCGCCTGGCTGGTGAGTATAGGCGGTATGCTGGTTGTGCTGCTGACCGCCGTCCGGCTGGGCTGGTTCCGGGGAAAGCGACGGTGGAACGCCTTGGCCGCTCTGGGGCCCACCCTAGCGGCGGCGCTGGGGATGGGGTGCTGGCTGGCACAGAGCGATTACACCCAGATGCGCATGGCTGCGTTCTGGAACCCGGCGCTGGATCCCTTCGGTTACGGCTGGTGGTATGCCCATCTGCGCGCCGGTGAGGTCACCTATACCTCTCCCGACCTGCTTCTGGCCGAGGTCTCCCAGGGGCTGGGCCGGTGGGTATTCTGGGCGGCCGCGGCCGGCATCATCCTGCTTGCCGCCCTCCTGCTCCGGCGGATCTTCCGCCTGCGCAGCCGCACCGGGAAGCTCGTCGCCCTGGCGGCCCTCTGCCCCCTGCTGTTCCAGGCCGTTATCTACTGGCTGTACAACCTGGGCTGGTGGCCGTCCGGCGCCCTCTCCCTCCCCTTCCTGTCCTATGGCGTCACCTTCCTGCTGGTGGACGCGGCCCTGGCCGGGGTGCTCCTGTCGGTGTTCCGCATGGACGCCCTGGTGCGGGATGCCGCGGCAGCCTCCGCCCGCCCCGTCTCCCTGCCCGAGGCCCTGAACATCCCCCTGGGCCGCGGCTCCCTGCACATCGAGTACCGGAAAAAGGCATAGACCCGGCAGCCCTCCGAATCCTTCGGCAGGAGGGTTTATCGACAATCTGAGCCCTCCGAAAAGGCTTACAGGCTTTCCGGAGGGCTTTCTTTGTCCCCTGGCCCGGCCCCTTTGGCACTCTGCGGCATCCGGCCGGCGGCGCGGGCCTTTTTTCGTGGGATTTTTTCTCGGCCAACAGTTGAAACGGCGGGTTTGGTAGGATATACTAGAGTTTGGGAAAATGTCCGGCCCCGGGCCGGAAAAAACGGAAAGGTGAATCGGATGGAACAGACGAACATGCACGACCTGGCCCTGACCGCGGCCAGGAGCCGGCTGCTGGCGATGGAGATGGTACATCGGGCGGCGTCGGGCCACATCGGCGGCTCCCTGTCCGCCATGGACATCCTGACAGAGCTCTACTTCCGGGTGATGCGGGTGAACCCGGAGCAGCCCCGCGACCCCGCCCGGGATCGCTTTGTGCTCTCCAAGGGCCACTGCACCCCCGCCCTCTACCCCACCCTGGCCCAGCGGGGCTTCTTCCCCGTGGAGCGGCTGAAGGAGTTCCGCCGCATTGACGGGCAGATGTCCGGCCACGCGGAGATGCACCACGTGCCCGGCGTGGACATGTCCACCGGCAGCCTGGGCCAGGGCATCTCCGCCGCCGTGGGCATGGCCCTGGCGGGCAAGGCCGACGGCCGGGATTACCGGGTGTACACCCTGCTGGGCGACGGCGAGATCGAGGAGGGCCAGGTATGGGAGGCCGCCATGGCGGCGGCCAAGTACCGCCTGGACAACCTGTGCGCCATCGTGGACGTGAACGGCCTGCAGATCGACGGGGCCACGGCGGACGTGATGCCCTCCGAGCCTTTGGACAAGAAGTTCGCGGCCTTCAACTGGAACGTGATCCCCGTGGACGGCCACGACTTCCAGGCCCTGGAGGACGCCTTTGCCGCCGCGGCGGCCTGCAAGGGCATGCCCACCGTGCTCCTGGCCAGGACGGTGAAGGGCAGGGGCGTGTCCTTCATGGAGGGGGACTACGGCTGGCACGGCAAGGCCCCCAACGACGAGCAGTTTGAGAAGGCCCGGGCGGAGCTGGCCGCCAGAATCGCGGAACTGGAGGGGAAGTAAGCATGGCAGAGAAAATCGCAACCCGCGCCGCCTACGGCGAGGCCCTGGCGGCACTGGCGGAGGAGTACCCCCAGCTGGTGGTGCTGGACGCCGACCTGTCCGGCTCCACCATGACCAAGGGCTTTGCCAAGGCCCACCCGGAGCGCTTTTACAACATGGGCATCGCCGAGGCCAACATGATGGGCGTGGCCGCCGGCCTGGCCACCTGCGGCAAGATGCCCTTTGCCAACAGCTTCGCCATGTTCGCCACCGGCCGCGCCTGGGAGCAGGTGCGCAACTCCATCGCCTACCCCCGTCTCAACGTGAAGGTGGTGGGCTCCCACGGCGGCCTGTCCGTGGGCGAGGACGGCGCCACCCATCAGTGCATCGAGGACTACGCCATCATGCGGGCCATCCCCGGCATGCTGGTGGTCTCCCCCTGTGACGCCCCGGAGATGCGCCAGGCGGTAAAGGCCCTGCTGGACTACGACGGCCCCGCCTATCTCCGGCTGGGCCGCCTGGCGGTGGAGAGCGTCACCGACGCCATCCCCGGCTATTCCTTCCACCTGGGCCAGGGCGTCACCCTGCGGCCCGGCGCCGACGCGACGGTGATCGCCACCGGCATGATGGTGCAGATGGCACTCCAGGCGGCGGAGGCCCTGGCCGCCGAGGGCATCGACGTGCGGGTGCTGGACATGCACACCATCAAGCCCCTGGACGGGGAGCTGGTGCTCAAGGCCGCCCTGGAGACGGGCTGCATCGTCACCACCGAGGAGGCCACCATTGTGGGCGGTCTGGGCTCCGCGGTGGCGGAGTTCCTGGCGGAGCACCACCCGGTGCCCGTGGTGCGCCACGGCGTGGAGGACGTGTTCGGCCGCTCCGGCAAGGCCCAGGATGTGCTGGCGGCCTACGGCCTCACCCCCGCCGGCATCGCGGACAAGGTGCGCCACGCCCTGAAGCTGAAAAAGTGACGGATATCAGGCTCATCTGCCTGGACATGGACGGCACCCTGCTGGACGCCGACCACGCCACCGTGCCGGCGCGCAACATCCGCGCCCTGCGGGCGGCGTCGGAGCGGGGGGCCGCCGTGGCCATCGCCAGCGGCCGGGGCTGGAGCCTGCTGCGGGAGGTGGCCGACCAGGTGGAGGTAGTACGCTATGCCGTGCTCTCCAACGGCGCCGCCGTGCTGGACGCGGCGACCGGCGAGTGGCTCTATCGCAATTGTCTGGAGGAGACCACCTGGCAGCCTCTGGTGCGGGTGCTGCTGGAGGAACAACTCCCCTTTGAGGTCTACTGTGAGGGGGAAAATGTGATCCAGCGGGACCGGTTCCCCTCCGTGCTGGCGTGCGCCCTGTCCCCCCAGTTTCAGGGGGTGCTGCGCCGCCACACCCTCCTGCCGGAGGATCTGGAGGCCGCCCTGGAGGGCAGGGCGGTGGAGAAGCTTCACATCTACCGCATCCCGGAGGAACGCAGGGCCGCCGTGACGGAGCGGGTGCTCTCCTGCGGTCCTATGACCACTGCCTCCGCCTTCCCCGGCAATCTGGAGCTCAACGCCCCCGGTGTCAATAAGGGGGCGGCGGTGCAGGGCCTGTGCGCCCGTATGGGCTGGTCGGCGGAGCAGGTCATGGCCTTCGGCGACGCGGGTAACGATCTGGAACTGCTCTCCTGGGCGGGCTGGTCTTTTGCCATGGCCAACGGCACAGACCAGGCCAAGGCCGCCGCGCGCTATGTCACCGGCTCTAACACGGAGGCC
>LBJMR02800__coassemble_746_pt1 | contig 18337 bp, 27 predicted proteins | sample LBJMR02800__metabat2_low_PE_034 | metagenome-assembled genome bin LBJMR02800 | reverse complement strand
CATTTTATCCCAATATCCGGTAAAATAGGGAAATCAGAGGCGTATGACGACCCTTACATGCGGTTTGAAGTGAGAAAATCCTTCGATATTTTGGCGCTTTTGGCCCGGTTCCCGCCTCAGAAGTTCCTATGGTAGACATTTGGTAGACCTGAGGCGGCAAAAGAAAGGGCGCGCAGCGGAAAGCCGCTGCGCGCCAATGGATTGCGGGATTGAATTGGTAGACATCTGGTAGACATAGAAATAAATTTTGAAAAAGCCGGCGCTTAAGTGTACGCGGATGGTTCACTTTTTGCTTCCGGGAACCAGGGGTGAGGAGGGAAGCGCGTGAGAAACGAGCGGACAAGGCTGCTCCACCGGATGGAGCGGCTGGCACAGTGCAGGGTCAACGACGCGGTGAAGCTGGCCTTCCTGGATGAGGGACAGCTGGAGAAGATTGACGGGCTGGAGCTGGGAGCACTGAAGGAGTTCAAACGCAGCGGGAACGGCGCGGTGGAGCTCAAGCTGGTGGATCGGGCGGCGGTGCTGGAACGGCTGGTGGAGCTGTCCGGCGGACGGGAGGACAAGGCGGAGGCTTTCTTTCAGGCGCTGAAGGAGAGCGCCGATGCGGTTTGAGACATTTTCCCGGCAGCAGAGGCGGGTGCTCACCTGGTGGCTGGCGCCGGAGACCAGCGGGCTGGAGGCCGTGATCTGCGACGGGGCGGTGCGCAGCGGCAAGACCATGTGCATGGGGTTGTCCTTTTTTCTCTGGGCCATGGGGTGCTTTGACGGGGCTGCCTTTGGCCTGTGCGGCAAGACAGCTTCCGCCCTGCGGCGGAATCTGCTGGACGAGGTGCTGCCCGCCCTGGGGGAGCTGGGGGTTCAGTGGGAGGAGCGGGTGTCCCGGAGCCGGCTGCGGGTGCGGTTCGGCGGAAGGGAGAACACGTTTTATATTTTTGGCGGCAAGGACGAGGGCAGCGCCGCCCTGATCCAGGGGGTGACCCTGGCCGGAGTGCTGCTGGACGAGGCGGCCCTCATGCCCCGCTCCTTCGTGGAGCAGGCCTGCGCCCGGTGCTCGGTGGCGGGGAGCCGGCTGTGGTTCTCCTGCAACCCGGAGAGCCCGGAGCACTGGTTTTACAAGGAGTGGATCCAGAAGACGGAGGAGCGGCGGGCCCTCTATCTCCACTTCACCATGGCGGACAACCCCGCCCTCACCCCCCAGGTGCGGGAGCGGTACGCCCGCAGCTTCAGCGGCACCTTTTACCGGCGGTTCGTGCTGGGGGAGTGGGTGGCCGCCGAGGGGCGGGTGTACGACTTCTTCGACGAGTCCATGGTGCGGCCCGTCCCACAGGGGGAGATGGAGCGGTGGTGCATCTCCTGCGACTACGGCACCGTCAACCCCACGTCCCTGGGGCTGTGGGGGCTTCAAAGGGGCGTGTGGTACCGGGTCAAGGAGTACTACTACGACTCCCGGGCGGAGCGGGCACAGAAGACCGACTGGGAGTACGCCGACGCCCTGGAGCAGCTGGCCGGGGGACGGCCCATCTGGAAGATCGTGGCCGACCCGTCGGCGGCCAGCTTCATCGAGGTGCTCCGCCGGAGGGGCTGGCGGGTGGAGAAGGCCGACAACGACGTGCTGGCCGGCATCCGCACCACCGCCGGGCTGCTCAAGGCGGGGAAGCTGGTCATCTGCGAGGAATGCAGGGACGCCATCCGGGAGTTCTCCCTCTACTGCTGGGACGAAAAGGCCGTGGGCGACCGGGTGAAAAAAGTCCACGACCACGCCATGGACGACATTCGCTACTTCGCCGCCACCGTGGCGGCGGGGGAGCGGGGATACTTCGGCGGCCTGTGCGTGGAGCGGGGACGGTTTTAGACAAGCGAGACGGGAGGAAGGGCATGGGTGTGTTAGGAAAGAAAAAGGACGTGGGGGCCGGGACGGCGGTGCAGCTCCGGGAGGGGGGACGGCATCCCTTCGGCGTGCTGGACGGTTACGTCCCCCTGAGAAACGGGGAGATCGCCCTCTACCGGAGCATCCGGGAGGCGGTGCCCATCGTGGACGCCGCCCTGCGCAAGCTGGTGCGGCTGGCCGGCGGCGTACAGGTGCTCTGCCGGGACAAAAGTGCCCAGGAGGGGCTGGACTGGTTCCTCCAGCACGTGAACACCGGAAGGGGACAGCGGGGGATCCAGTCCTTCCTGGACTGCTACCTGGACTCCATGCTCACCTGCGGCCGGGCCGTGGGGGAGATCGTCCCCGACCGCCGGGGGCGGGACATCGCCGCCCTGCTGTGCGGCAACCCGGCGGACATCGAGATCCGGGAGGGGGACTCCCCCCTGGAGTTTGCCATCTGGGGGCGGGACGCCGCCGGCGGCCTGCGGGAGCTGCCCCGACAGGAGCTGCTCCTCTTCACCCCGTTTCAGCCCGAGGTGGGCAGCCCCTACGGGGTGAGCCTGCTGCGCTCCATGCCCTTCCTGACGGAGATCCTGCTGAAAATCTACCAGGCGGTGGGCATGAACTGGGAGCGGATGGGCAACGTCCGCTTCGCCGTGGTGTACAAGCCCGGCGACAGCCCCCTGGATCAGTCCATGGCCCAGGAGCGCAGCCGCCAGATCGCCAGGGAGTGGTCTGCCGCCATGCAGGCGGGCAAGGACGGCTCCGTCCGGGACTTCGTGGCTGTGGGTGATGTGGACATCAAGGTCATCGGGGCGGACAACCAGATTCTGGACAGCGAGGTGCCCGTGCGGCAGATCCTGGAACAGCTCATCGCACGGACAGGGATCCCGCCCTTTCTGCTGGGCCTCAGCTGGTCCTCCACCGAGCGGATGAGCACCCAGCAGGCCGACATGATGACCAGCGAGATCACCGCCATCCGGAGGGGGCTGGAGCCGGTGGTGGAGCGCATCTGCGAGCTGTGGCTGACCCTCCACGGCTATGACCGCCGGATCACCGTGGACTGGGCGGACATCAACCTCCAGGATCTGGTGGAGGAAGCCCGGGCGGAGCTGTACCGGGAGCAGGCGGAGGATCTGCGGCTGGCCCGGGAAAACAAGAAACCCTAAAAGAAGCCGGCCCGGGCTGCCGAGACCAGATCGGGGCCCCCGGGGAAGCGCGGAGCGCTTTCCAGGGGAGAGGCGGAGCAGCGGAATGATCGAGTCCCGCCGCATGCGGCGGGACGAGGGATATGAAGCCTGCGACGACGAGGTGGAGGAGGCCCGGACGGAGACGGCGGGCGGATGATATCCGCCCCTACAGAGGACAGCCGGGCGGGTTTGGAACCCACACCCACGAAGCCGTGGGCGTCGGGGTGTGCCCTCGACCCAGATAGTTGGAAACAGATGATATACAGGAAAACGAGAGCAGAGGGAAGGGAGCGATGGGATGATCATCAGCAAGGACGCGGGCGTGGACGGCGCCCTGGAGCTCAATCCCCAGGAGCTGGCTCAGATCAACGCCTGGAGCCGGAGGGAGCTGAAAGCGGAGGAGGTGTACGCCTTCGCGGTGAAGCTGTGCGACAACGAGGTGGATCGGGACTGGGAACGGTTCCCGGCGGCCACCCTGGAGGAGCTGGCCCCCCTCTTTGCGGGCAAGAGCGGCCTGTTTGACCACCAGTGGAGCGCCAGGGAGCAGACCGCCCGCATCTACCGCACCGAGGTGGTGCGGGAGGCGCGGCTTACCGGGGCGGGGGAGCCCTACTGCTACCTGAAGGGGTACGCCTACCTGCTGCGCACCGAGGGCAACCGGGAGCTCATCGCCGAGATCGAGGGCGGCATCAAGAAAGAGGTCAGTGTGGGCTGCGCCGTGGAGCGGGCGGTTTGCTCCATCTGCGGCCAGGACATCCACACCTGCCCCCATGAGAAGGGGGAGGAGTACGGCGGTCAGCAGTGCTGGGCCGACCTGGTGGGCGCCACCGACGCCTACGAGTGGTCGTTCGTGGCGGTGCCCGCCCAGAAGAACGCGGGGGTGATGAAGCACTGGAGGCTGGAGCAGGAGGCGGCCCTGGGGCGGAAGTACCTGGAGGGCCTGCGGAGCGACGTGGTGCGGCTGGGCGGCCTGGCCGGGCTGGAGCTGGAGCACGGCACCCTCAAGGCCATCGCGGCCAGGCTGGAATACCCCGAGCTGGCCGCCCTGCGGAAGGCCCTGGAGAAGCAGGCCGACCGGAGGTTCCCGGCGGAGACCCAGCTGACCTACGGCGAAGCACAGAGCGGGACGGAGCAGAGAGACGGGGCATTTTTGATCTGAACAGAAAGGGGACGGGAGTATGAGCAAGATTTCCTTTGACGGCATTGGCGAGGTGGTGGCCACCTTCACCTGCGGCGCGGACGTGAAGGCGGGCCAGGTGGTCAAGGCCTCCGGCAACGGGGCCGTGGACAAGTGCGGCGACGGCGACCGCTTCTGCGGCGTGGCCCTCACCGCCGAGGACGGCTACGCCGCCGTCCAGGTGGCCGGGCTGGTGAAGGTGGCCGCCGCCGAAGGGGTGGCGGTGGGCTGGAACAAGCTTCTGGCCGACGGCACCGGCGGCGTCAAAAAGGACAGCGCCGCCAGCCCCACCGGCGGGGACTATCTGGTCATCTCGGTGGACAGCGGCAGCGCCGTGGTGCGGCTGTAAGAAAGGGAGGAATGTGGATATGGGTTATCGCTTTGACAATCTGAGACTGGAAAAGGGCATGTACAACGAGGCGGGGCGCTCCTTCACACAGGTGCTGGAACGGGAGGATCCCTCCGAGCAGTACAAGGGCACCGCCCTGGAGGGGCTGGATGCCTATCAGCGGCAGCTCAAGCGGTTCGACATCAAGGTGAAGGGCGCGGGCAGCGACGCGGTGGAGAAGTTCTTCGCCACCAGCCAGTCCGCCGTGCTCTTCCCCGAGTACATCGCCCGCTCCGTGCGGCAGGGTATGGAGGAGGCCAACCTGATCCCCCACATCACCGCCGCCGTCACCCAGTTCGACGGCATGGACTACCGCTCCATCGCGTCGGTGCCCGACGAGGAGCAGAAGGCCCTGCGCCGGGTGGAGGAGGGGGCCTCCATCCCCCAGACCCAGGTGAAGAGCCAGGAGAACCTGGTGAAGCTCTACAAGCGGGGAAGGATGCTGGTGGCCCCCTACGAGGCCATCCGATACCAGAAGCTGGATCTGTTCTCCGTCACCCTGCGGCAGATCGGCGCCCACATCAACCGGATGCACCTGGAGGACGCCATCGACGTGCTGCTCAACGGGGACGGCAACGGCAACCCCGCCCAGAGCTTTACCGTGGGCACCGACCCCATCGGCGGCACCGCCGGCAAGCTGACCTACGACGAGCTGGTGGACTTCTGGAGCCAGTTCGACCCCTATGAGATGAACACACTCCTGGTCAGCGGCGACGAGATGCTCACCCTGCTCAAGATGGAGGAGTTCCAGAACCCCCTCACCGGCCTCAACTTCCAGGGCACCGGCAAGCTGGCCACCCCCCTGGGCGCCACCCTGCTGCGCACCTCCGCCCTGGCCAGCGGTACCATGATCGGCCTGGACAAGCGGTACGCCCTGGAGATGGTGCAGGGCTCCGACGTGCTGGTGGAGTACGACAAGCTCATCGACCGGCAGCTGGAGCGGGCCGCCATCACCAGCATCTCCGGCTTTGCCAAGCTGTTCACCGACGCGGCCAAGGTGCTGAAGGTAAAATGACGGAGAAGATCATGGCCATGGCCAAGGCCCTGGGCCATGTGACGGCAGGACAGGAGACCGCCCTGGAGGCCCTGTGCCAGGCGGCGGAGACCGAACTGACCCGCCGCCTGCGGCCCGGGGTGTCCCCGGAGGACTGCGGAAGCGCCTTCTTGCTGGCCTGCGCCTGGATGGCCCTGGCCGGCCTGACCGCCGGGGAGAGCGCCGGGGTGGAGAGGTTCACCGCCGGCAGCGTGACCATCCAGGAGGGGGGCGGGGCGGACGCCGCGGAGCGCTCCGCCGCCCTCCGCCTCCAGGCCGAGACCGTGCTGGGGCCCTATCTGGCCGACCGGGGCTTCGCCTTCCAGGGGGTGGAGGGATGACCGGGGCCTGGGGGCGGATCCTGGACAAATACGGCCAGCGGGTGGCCGTGGTGCGGGACGGAGCGGAGACCCTCTGCCGGGCCTTCCTCCAGCCCGCCCTGGAGACCCGGGAGGACTGGTTCCAGAGCCTGCCCACCCCCCTGGGAACGGTGCGGCGGGATCAGTGGCTCTACCTGGGGCCGCCGGAGGTGAGCCTGGACGGCCTGGGGGACGGCTATGTGGCGTGGAACAACACCCAATTTGAAGTGCGCGCCGCCCAGCCTGTCTGCCTGGGGGAGGACACCGTCTATTGGTGGGCCCTGCTGGCGGTGCGGGATCCGGAGCCGGAGGACGGCCCCGGGGAGACGGCGTGACAGCGGGACGCGCCGGGAGAAAGGAGAGTGAGACGCTTGGATTTTCAGACGGTGCGGGAGCGGATGGCGGAGTTCCTCAACCGGAACGGGGTGGAGGCGGTGTGCGCCTACCCCGACGGCGGCCGGACACGGCGGGACGGCGCTGTGGCTGCGGTCTCCGTCCGGGCCTGCCAGGGCGGGCCGGAGGGCTTCCGGGACTACCTGGGGGAGCGGTATGACGAGGCCACCGGCCAGTGGCAGGAGCTGTACGGCCGGAGGATCATCCTTACCCTGGGGCTGGATCTCTACGCCCCCCGGGGCTGCGGCGCGGCGGGGATCCAGGCGGCCTACGACAGGCTGGCCGAGGCCCTCCAGTGGGACGGGCCCACCGGGCTGGTGCTCCAGGAGCTCTCCTGCGGGGAGACCGAGTTTGACCGGGAGGCGGGGCTCTTCCACCGGCCGGTGACGGCGGTGTGCCGGGGCTTCCTCTACGCCGTGGCCAGCGAGGGCGGCACGTTCCTGGACTTTATTGTGAGAGGAGAGGTCGAGGTTTGAGTATCACAAATCATGAGCGGCCGGGGGTGTACTCCCAGTACGACGCCTCCACCGTGATCAGCAGCACCGGCGGCGGGCAGAACGTGGGCCTGGCCGCCCTGTACGACGGCGACGAGGAGGTGGAGGGCCTGTACACCTTCAGCCGCTACGAGGACGCGGCGACCGCCTTCGGGGAGGCGGCCATCACCGAGCTGGTGCGGCTGCTGTTCCTCAACGGCGCGGCCCAGGTGAAGGCGGTGCCGGTGGCGGACGCGGAGAGCTATGAGGACGCCTTCACTCTGCTGGAGGCGGAGGAGGACATCGCGGTGGTGGTGTGCGACAGCGACACCCTCACCGTTCAGCAGGCCCTGCGGGACAGCATCAACACCGCCTCCGCCAACCGGCGGGAGCGCATCGCCGTGGTGCGGGGCAAGACGGCGGAGACGGTGAGCAACCTGGTCACCCAGGCACAGAGCCTCAACAGCGAGCGGATGGTGCTGGTGGCCCCCCTGGGGGGCGACGCAGGCGCCGCCGTGGCCGCGGCGGTGGCGGGGGCCATCGCCGCCGAGAGCGACCCCGCCGTCCCCCTGGGGGGCGCGGAGCTCAAGGGGGTGGGCGCCCTCCAGGCCCAGTACAGCGACACGGAGATCGACACCCTGGTGCGGGGCGGCGTCACCCCCGTGGAGAGCGTGGCCGGGGTGGTCAGCGTGGTGCGGGGGGTCACCACCCGAACCAAGACCGGCGAGGCCGCCGACGCCACCTGGCGGGAGCTGACCACCATCCGCATCGTGGACGACGTGATCCCCACCGTGCGCAACGCCCTCAAGGCCCGGTTCCGCCGGGCCAAGAACACCGAGCAGAGCCGGGGGGCCATCCGCTCCCAGGTGGTGGTGGAGCTGGAGAACAAGCTGGCCCGGGAGATCATCACCGGGTACGAGAACGTCACCGTGACGGCGGACACCGAGAACCCCACCGTGTGCCTGGTGGACTTCGCCTTCACCGTGGCCCACGGCCTCAACCAGATCTGGCTGAGCGCCCACATCACGGTTTAAGGCGGGCGCGCCGGGGTCGTCGCGCCCCACAGGGGCCGGGACGGCGCACCCTGCATAATCAGAGAGGAGGAACGCCATGAAAGTCGCGGGATTTCCCACCAGCAGCGACATCTATCTGGAGATTGACGGGAAAAAGGTGGCGGTGGTGCAGAGCTATACCGCCAAGTCCACCCGCTCCAGCCAGACCGTGGAGGCCTTCGGCGAGGACGAGCCGGTGGCCACCATCCCCGGCCAGCGCAACCACGTGCTGGAGCTGACGAGGCTCTACGCCACCGACGAGGCCATCCGGGACGGCATCAACTTCCACGAGCTGGAGGACTTCAGCCTGGTCATCTGCAAGCCGGACCGGAAGATCATCTACTCCGGCTGCCAGTGGAGCGCCATCGGAGAGACCGGGGAGCTGGGGGCCATGGTGGTGGAGAAGATCACCGTGGTGGCCGCCAAGCGGATCGAGACGGTGGTATGAGAAAAAACATCGGAGCGGGGCGGGAGCGGATGAGGCTGGAGGACGGACGGGAGCTGCGGCTCCTGTCCGCCCTGGAGGTGCTCCAGGCCCGGCGGGAGGCGGAGGAGCTGGCCCGGAATGAGGGGGAGCGGGCCCTGTGCGCCAACGCCTGCCTGCTTGCCCGGGCCCTGGAAAACCACGGCAGGCCGGTGTTTGACAGCGGCAAGGCCGTCCTGGCGGCCATGGGCGTCCGGGAGATCGGGGCGCTGGCCGGAACGTGGGCCGCCTTTGACAGGGAGGAGAACCCCTCCCCGGAGGACGGACGGGAGCGGGCCCTCGCCCTAAAAAAAGCCTGGAGCACGCGCCTGATGAGCGCCTTCGCTGGCGCGTGCTCCGGGCGTTCGGGGCCCTCCCAACAGAGGAGCGGGCCCAGAAAATGAAGGCGCGGGACTTCCTCTGGTGCGCGGTCAACCTGGTGCTGGACCGGGAGGAGGAGCTGAACCGGCTGTGCCCCTCCTGCCGGGCCCAGGCCGAGGAGGCGCGGTGCCTCTGCTGCGGCGCGCCCCTGGACGGGGTGTCCGTGGGGCAGAACGCCTCCTTCGATGAGGAGCGGTTTGAGCGGCTGAAACGGGGGGAGACCGGGTGAGAGACTATATCGAGGCCCTGCTGGCGGGGCTGGAGGAAGAGGAACCATCGGAAGAGACGGCGGAGCTGGACATCAGCCCTGCCGTGGTACGGCTGGAAAAGAGAGAAGAATGGACGGCAGAGGACGGCGGGGAACCGCTGCCCGCCGCACCGGGGATGGAGAGCGCCTCGCCGTCGGCCGCAGGAGCAGACGCCCCGGCAGAGACGGCGGGGCGCGGGGCCCGCGCGGAGATGGAGGAGGGCAGCGGGGCGGAGGCCCTGCTGCCCGGCCTGACGGACACGGCCGCGGCGGTGCGCCGGGCGGCCCGGAGAGAGGACGGGCCGTCCCCGGCCGGGGTGCGGGAGGCGGCGGAGCACGCCGGGGCCGCGGGCGGCCTTCTGCGGCGATTGGAAACCGGCGGCGGGGCGGCGGCTCCGGCGCTTCCGGGTGACGGAGGGGACAGCCCCGCCGGAGGCGGGAGGCCCTCCGGGGCCGCCTGGCTGGCGGAGCAGGTGGGGCGGAGCCTCCGCCCCGCCGTGGAACAGACCGGGCGGAGCAGCGGAAGCGTGACGGTGATCCGCCCGGCGGAGCGGGGCGGCGGAACGGTGGAGGCCGAGGGGCTGGATCGCATGTTCCGACGGGACGCCAGAAGATATGACGGGGGGTTCCAGCTGCTGTGAGACTGTCGGCAATGCGGTACAAGGACTATGTGTGGCCCCACAACCCGCGGGTGTACTCCATCGAGTACGAGCGCTCCATGGGGGCGTGGAAGGTGCCCTTCGGGCGCTATCAGCTCCAGGATCTGGGGCCCGGCCACCGGGTCATGCGGGGCGAGGGGGAGTTTGTGGGCGAGGGGGCCTATGAGGAGTTCAAGCGCCTGGCCACCGTGTTCTACTCGGAGGGGCCGGGCCTGCTGGTTCACCCGGTGTGGCAGACGGCCAACGCCTACTTTGTGGAGCTCTCCCTCCGGATGGAGCCCCGGCCCGACTATGTGCGCTACACCTTCGCCTTCTGGGAGGGGTACGACGGCCACAGCACGGGAATTGAGGTGACCACCCCCGCCGGGGGGGAGGACGGGGGCGGCGGCACGGCGGCAGGCAATGCCGCCGCCGGGAAAACCCACACGGTGCGCCAGGGGGAGACCCTGTGGGGGATCGCCCAGAATTACGGCCTGGAACTGACAGAACTCATCAGGCTCAACCCCCAGATCAAGAACCCCAATCTGATTGTGGTGGGAGAGAAGGTGCGTGTGGCGTGATGCAGGGCGTGCTGACCTGCTGGGACGGGCGGAGGATCATCCTGCCCGATGTGGTGCGCTGGAAGTTCCAGTACGGGTGCGGAACCCCCTGCGACAGCTTCCAGCTCACCTGCCTGTGGGAGCCGGGGGAGGCCGATGTGCTGGCCGAGGCGGTGGGCTTTACCGCCAGCCAGGACGGGGAGACGGTCTTCACCGGCGTGGTGGATGAGTGTGAGCGGGGATGGGACAGCTCCGGCGGCACCCTGACGGTGGCGGGCCGGGGGATGGCCGCCCGGCTGCTGGACAACGAGGCCCTGGGGGCCGACTACCAGGTGGCCACCCTGGAGGACATCCTGCGGGATCATGTGGCCCCCTACGGCATCCCGGCCTCCGTGGGGGCGGAGCTGCCGGCGGTGCCCAATTTCTCGGTGGCCACCGGGAGCAGCGAGTGGCAGGTGGTCTATGAGTTCTGCCGCTACTACGGCGGCATCGCCCCCCGGTTTGACCGGTACGGGCGGCTGGTGATCGCCCCCTGGCCCGACGGAGAGCGGCGGGTGCTGGGCCCGGACGCGGCGGTGACCAGGCTCACCCTGCGGGATCAGCGGTACGGTGTGCTCTCCCAGGTGCTGGTGCGGGACCGCACCAGCGAGGAGGTGCAGACCGTCGCCGACGGCGACTTCCTGCGCCGGGGCGGCAGGAGCCGCCGGGTGCTCACCATGCCGGGGAAGAGCAGCTATCAGGCCATGCGCTACTCCGGGGAGTACCAGCTGGCCCGCGCCCGGGAGGAGCTGCGCACCCTGGAGCTGGAGCTGCCGGCGGCCTTCGCCGCCTGGCCGGGGGAGCTGGTGGAGCTGCGGCTGGCACAGAACGTGGGCACCGGCCTGTGGCGGGTGAGAGAGAGCGTCAGCGCCCAGGAGGAGCGGGGCAGCTATACCCGGCTGACCCTGGCCCCGCCGGACGCTGTGGGATAGGAGGAGCCTATGTGGATTTCGGAGCAGGGCCGGAGACGGCCCCAGGCGGACGGGACGGCCCTGGTGGGGCAGGTGACCCTGCCGGGGGATCCGGCCGCCGTCTATCTGGACGGGGAGCGGCGGGAGCTGCCGGTATACGGCCCGGGGGGCTACATCTGGCGGCCCGCCAAGGATCAGCAGGTGCTGGTGCTCAAGACCGGCGCGGCGGGGGAGGCCCCCTGTGTGGCGGGGGCCCTCTGCGGGGACGACCGGGAGGTGTCCCCCGGCGAGGTGCTCATCTACAGCGGCGGCTCCACCGTCCGGCTGAACGGAGGAAACATCACCATCAGCGGCGGCATTGTCAACCTGACCGGCCGGGTGCTGGTCAACGGAAAGATCGTGGTGACGGAGGGATGAGCGCATGGAGCTGATGGTGCGGGACGGGGACTACCTGCCCGACGGCGAAGGGGGCTTCCGCCGGGCGGAGGGGGCGGATGAGCTGCTCCAGCGGGTGCTGTGGAAGCTGTCCATCCCCAGGGGGAGCTTCCCCCTGCTGCCCGGGCTGGGCAGCGGGCTGTACCGGCTGGGCCGGGCGCGGCCTTCGGAGCGGCAGGCCCTGGCCCGGCAGTATGTGGCCGAGGCCCTGGCCGGTGAGGGGGAGCTGACGGTCACCGGCGTGGAGCTGGGCGACGGCGGCACCCTGCGGGTGTATCTGGAGTGGCACGGCCAGACCCTGGCCGTGACCGTGGAGACGGGAGGGACGTGATGGGATGACGGTGGATGAGATCTACAGCCAGATGGCCCAGACCTTTCAGACGGAGACGGGGCTGGCCCTGGCGGGGGACGGGGACATGGCGGTGCGGCTGTACGCCGTGGCCGCCCAGATTTACGCCCTGTATGTCCAGGCGGACTGGGTGGCGCGGCAGTGCTTCCCCCAGACCGCCCTGGGGGACTATCTGGACAAGCATGCCCAGCTCCGTGGGCTGGAGCGGCGGGACGCGGTGGCGGCGGTGGGGGTGCTCCGCTTCTCCGTCCCGTCCGCGCCGGACACCGACCTGTCCATCCCGGCGGGGACGGTGTGCCTGACGGCGGCCCAGGTGCGCTTTGAGACCCTGGAGGCCGCCACGCTGAAAGCGGGGAACACCTATGTGGACGTGCGGGCCCAGGCGGTGGAGCCCGGCGCGGCGGGTAACGCGGCGGCCGGAACCATCCGGGCCATGGCGGTGGCCCCGGTGGGGGTGAGCCAGGTGACCAACCCGGAGGCCTTCACCGGCGGGGTGGACGTGGAGGACGACGAGGCCCTGCGGGAGCGGGTGCTGGAGACCTTCCGGCGGATGCCCAACGGCGCCAACGCCGCCTTTTACGAGCAGGAGGCCCTGTCCTTCCCGGAGGTGGCCGCCGCCTCGGTGGTGCCCCGGCCCCGGGGCGTGGGCACGGTGGACGTGGTGATCGCCACTGCCGCCGGCCTGCCGGACAGCGAGCTGCTGGAGGAAGTGGAGAGCCACCTGGAGGCCAAGCGGGAGATCGCCGTGGAGCTCCAGGTCAAGGCCCCCACGGCCAAGCAGATGGACGTGACGGTACAGGTGGCGGCCAGAGCCGGGGCGGACAGCGCCGCGGTGATCCAGGCGGTGAAGAGCGCCATCCAGACCTGGTTCGACGGGAAGCTGCTGGGGCAGAGCGTCCTGCGGGCCAAGCTGGGGGACATCATCTATGAGGTGGAGGGCGTGGAGAACTACGCCATCACCGCCCCCGCCGCCGACGTGGCGGTGGACGTGGACGAGCTGCCCCGGCTGGGCACCCTGACGGTGACGGCCATGGAGGAGACCACATGAGCCACGCCGACTATCTGAGAGAGCTGCTGCGGCCGCTCCGGGTCTACGAGCTGACCGGCACCGCCAACGGCGGGGAGCTGGAGGCGGTGGGGGAGGCCCTGGACGGGAGCGGGGCCGCCCTGGACGAGGTGCAGCGGGAGATGCTCATCTCCACCGCCGAGGACTGGGGCCTGGAGGCCATCGAGTCCCTGCTGGTGCGCAGGCCCGTGGCCCCCAATCTGAACCGGCGGCGGCAGGCCCTGGCCGCTCTGCTGCGCATTGGTGGGGACAGCTTCACCCTGGAGGCCATCAACGACAACCTGAAGGGCTGCGGCCTCAACGCCGTGGCGGTGGAGACGGGCACCCCCGGCGTGGTGGAGGTGTACTTCCCCGACGTGCCGGGCATTCCGGACGGGTTCGACGAGATGAAGAAGATCCTGGAGGACATCCTGCCCAGCCACCTGGAGATCCAATATAAGTTCTGGTACATCACCTGGGCCCTCATGGAGGAGCGGTTCGACACCTGGGGGGACATCGAGGCCATCTCCCCCACCTGGGAGGAGCTGGAGAAGATGGTGAAAGAGGACGAGGACGCATAAGCAGAGCGCCAGCGGAGAGCAAATAGCTCTCCGCTGACGCTCTTTTAGAGAAACGACTTGGCGGGCGGATGGTATCCGCCCCTACAGGCCTGTGGTCGGCCAGTGTTCCAGCAGATAGGGGACGGCGGGGACGGGGCGGTCGAAGAAGCGGGAGAGGGTGCGCTCCAGTTCGTCGGCGGAGACGTACTCCTGCGGGGCCAGCCGGCCGCCCTCTGACCACTCCAGCAGGCCGACGGCCGTGGCCCAGTACAGGGAGTCGTCTGCCCAGGGGGAGATGTCCTCAAAGTCGTTGCAGGCGGCCGCGCCGCCGGGCAGGAAGGTGTCCCGCCCCAGGTGGGCGGCGTAGCGGCGGAGGAACATGGCGGCCTCCTCCCGGGTGACGGGGCGGTCGGGGGTGAAGCAGGCCCCGCCGGTGCCCTGTACCACCCCCAGGTCATAGGCCCAGGCGATGGCTGTGGCGCCGGGGGAGTCCCGCTCCACATCGGAGAAGGGGCCGTTGGCGTCGTAGGGCACGCCGCCGGCGCAGGCCCACAGGGCGGCCACGAACTGGGCCCGGGTGACGGGGGGCTGGGCCGCCGCCGCGGCGGGGAGCAGCAGGGTGAGGAGCAGAAGCACAGGAATCATCTGTCGCATGGCATATCCTCCTTTGGGTAGAGCATACCATAAGCTGGAAGATTATGCCGTCGAACGGGCGGTCAGATGAGTTCGTTTTCGTTGATGACACTGCGCGTCACGGTGTAGAGCACCTGCCCCTGGCCGTCCAGGCCCTGGGCGGTGTAGAGCTCGTACTCCGGCAGTCCCTCCGGGCAGTAGTAGAGAAACAGCCCGCCCTCTTCGGGAGCGGCCTCCACGGTGTGGGTGTTTTCGCCGTCGGTGTAAGTGAGGCGAACAAACTCGATGGCCGGGTCGGAGCAAAGGCCGAAGAGAAGATCGGAGTTGTCAATGCCGCAGACAGAGAGGGGCGCATCCTCCACCGGGGCGGCGGTCAGGCCCCAATAGCTGGGCTCCCAGGTGGGCACAAAGAAGAAGTACCCCTGCTCCAGGGGACAGACGGCGTACCAGCGGTCATAGCGGAGGGCGTAGGTATGCTCCTCCGGATACCACTGGGCCGCGTACACGGGGCCGAAGTGATAGGTTTTCTGGAGCTGCTCCAGCGCCGCCTGATGAGTGAAGCAGGGGCGGTGTACGAGCAGCAGCACCAGGGGGATTAACAGCAGGATTACCACATTGCGGCGCAGGCGGCCCTTCGGCGTGAGCCGCAGGCGGAACAGCATACGTTTCAAGATGTTTCCCCCCAGTCCATCGGGATCTCCACCCGGAAGGTGTGGTTGAATACGTCCCCTTCCAGCCAAAGCCGCTCCACATCCTCCGGGAGCTGCTCCACCAGGGCAAATTCCATGGAGCTGAGATGAGCCTGATAGCTCCGCCCCTCCTCGTCCACAAAACGGTAGAATACATTGCCGGGCACGTTTTTTATGATGTCCAGGTTCAGCCGCTCGCTGTTGCCGGGCAGCCAGCCGTTGTCGGGGTGCCGGGTGTAATAGAAATAGGCTTTATATTCATCCCTGCTTGCGGCGAAGAAGTGGAGGCGCAGGCCGTCAATCTCCACCCATTCATCCATGGGGTGGAGCTGCTCATCGGCGGTGACCTCCTGGAAAAATTCCCGATCCTGCCGGCACTGCGCAACGGCATTCCACATCTGGCTGACCAGGGCAAAGCTGAAAACGGCGAGCAGAAGCGCCAGGATGATATTGGTGACCAGCACTGAAAAGCACAGCAGGGGCGGATGGGCGCGGTTGAGCTGGCGGCCCAGCGCCTCCGGGTCGCCCATGGCGGCCACGGCCTGCTGAGCGGCCTCCTCCTCGGGGGTGCCCCGCTCCATCAGCGCGGCGGCGTGATCCTCCAGGTGGGCCCACAGCTCCGCCGCGATGGATCCCCGGGCGGGGAACCACCGCACCCGGCGCACCACCTGGTCACAGAACTGGGAAAACGGGGTGGACATGGGGCGCCTCCTTTCAGCCGGCAGTGGGGTCGCAGACGGCCAGCAGGTTGCCCTCGGCGTCGTAGGCCCGGCAGAACAGGTAGAGGGTTGAGCTGGAGCTGGTCAGCCCCTCCGGCTTCGGGGCATCCGGCACAAAGAGGGCGGGCCCCGCCCACACGCCGCCGCCCATATCGGTCAGCTCTCCGGTCACGCCCCGCTCTTCCAGGGCGGCGTACACATCCGTCTCCCAGTCGCCGAACCAGAGGACGGATACCTCCACCCGGGCCGCCTCCGGGTGGGTACAGATGGCCAGGGGAGCGACCTCCCCGCCGGTGAACTCTATGCGGCCGTTGACAATCGTGTCGACGGGAGCGTAGTCCACCTGGTACACACAGAGCGTCTCTTCCTCCATGGGAATGCTCTGCAGATCGACCACAGACCAGAGCAGCCCGGCGGTGCGTCCGAGCTCCACAACGGAGAACCGCCCACCCGCGCGGCGCACCACCCAGGCGTCAAGGTGCGGCTCGGTATGCTGGAAGCGGACATGCCCGGCGGCCACGGTGCGGCCATGGGGGGCGAAGTGGGCGGTCTCCGCCTGGCGGCAGGCCAGCTCCCGGGTGGGCATGGGGCGGCCCAGGGAGAGCCACAGCACCCACAGGCCGAAGAGAAGCACCAGGACGCTGAGTACCAGGCAGACCCGGGGCAGGATGTAGTAGCGGAATCGCTTCATAGGGGCGGCACCTCCTCGGGCAGGGTGACGGTGAAGAAAATGGCCTCTCCGGTGGCGGCGGAGACGGTGATGGAGAACTCCGTGGCCCCGGGGGTGGGGTTCACGATGAGCAGCCAGGCGGTGCTCCCCAGCAGGTAGTCCTCCCCGGAGGTGAGGTAGCAGGAGCCGGAGCCGCCGGCGTCATCGGTGTAGACCGCGTCGGGCGCATAGACCGCCGGGACGGGGAGCCAGGGGCGGTTGGCTGCGGCGGTGAGGGGGGCCTGGAGCTGGTATTGCTCCTCCACGTCTCCCTCGTACTCCCAGCGGACGTACACCAGCCCGGCCCGGCCGGAGGGGGCGAGGGTATAGCCCCCCAGCACGCCGCCGCCGGAGGCGGTGCCCTCCAGCACCACGGTGTCCTCCTCGTCGCAGGGCAGCTCCGGGGCCTGGGGGAACACCCCGGCCATGGCAAAGAGGCCGGTGTGCTGATTGGCCCCCAGGCCAAAGCCCGCCAGCAGGATCAGCAGGTCCAGCACCAGCAGCACCCGGGACAGACGGGGGAGGGTGGGGGGATGGGCGGCGTCCAGCTCCGCCCCCAGGGCGTAGGGGTTGCCCATGGCCTCCACCGCCCGGCGGGCGGCCGTCTCCGGGTCGAGGCCCCGGGCTTCCAGGGCGGCGGCGTGATCCTCCAGGTGGGCGGCCAGCTCGTCGGCCACCGGCCCCCGGGCCGCCTTCCAGCGGATCATCAGGCACACCTGTTCACAGAACTGGGCAAACAGGGGGGACATGGGAACACCTCCTCTCATCGGGCATCAGGGTCGTAGACGGCCAGCAGATTGCCGTCGGCGTCGTAGGCCCGGCAGTAGACGGTCAGGGCGCTCCCGCCGCTGCCGCTGGGGGAGTCGGGCACCGTCACGCTCAGGGCAGGCCCCACCCAGACGCAGTCCCCGGCGCGGGTCAGCTCCGTGGTGGCGCCGTGCGCCGCCACGGCGGCGGCGGGGTCGTCCTCCCAGTCGCCCAGCCAGACCACATCCGCCTCCAGCCGGGCCGCGTCCGGGAGATTACAGACGGCCATGGGGGTGGCCGCGTAGCTGTTTATGGGGCCGCGGAGCATGGAGACGTCTATGGTGAAGGCGTAAAAATCCAGCTCGGGCACATAAAATTGCAGCCTGGCATCCCCCCAGAGCACACCGCCCAGCCGGCTGAGCGAATATACGCCCACGGCGTCGCCGTAGCGCCGGGCGAGCCAGGCGTCGGCATTCCGCCAGGTGGCCTCCGGATAGCCGATCGTCCCCTGGGCCGCGGTGCGGCCCGGGGGGAGGAGGTGGGCGGTCTCCGCCTGACGGCAGGCCAGCTCCCGGGTGGGCATGGGGCGGCCCAGGGAGAGCCACAGCGCCCACAGGCCGAGAAGCACCACCAGGACGCTGAGGGCCAGGCAGACCCGGGGCAGGATGTAATAGCGGAATCGCTTCATTGCGGCGGCACCTCCTGGTCAAGGGTGACGGTGAAGTGGAGCTCCTCGCCGAACATGGAGACGGTGACGGAGAACTCCCTGGCGCCGGGGGCGGGGTCGTTCAGATACAGGAAGCCGGACGCCCCCAGCAGATAGGTGTCACTGGTACGGAGGAAGCCCTCCCCGGTGCGGCCGGTGTCGTCGGTGTAGACGGCGTCCGCCCTTCCCGGTGCGGCGGCGGGGAGCCAGAAGCGGCGGGGGGTCATGGTGATGGGCACCTGGATCTCCCGCGCGGGGGTCACAACGCCGCCGGTCTCCGGCCGGGCCCGGCTGGTCAGGGCGGCCTGTCCGGAGGGGGTGAAGGTGTACGCCCCCAGCTGCCCGCCGCCGGAGGCGGCGCCCTCGCGCAGCACCGTCTCCACCGTGGGATATTCCGGCAGGCCGGGCCCCCGGGGCGTGATGCCGCTCAGGGCGGGGAGGCCGGTGTGCTGGCGGAACCCCAGCACCAGGGCGGCCAGCAGGATCAGCAGGCCCAGCACCAGCAGCACCCGGGACAGCCGGGGGAGGGTGGGGGGATGGGCGGCGTCCAGCTCCGCCCCCAGGGCGTAGGGGT
>LBJMR02800__coassemble_745_pt1 | contig 18345 bp, 21 predicted proteins | sample LBJMR02800__metabat2_low_PE_034 | metagenome-assembled genome bin LBJMR02800 | reverse complement strand
CGTGGAGCGCGACGACTCGGCGCGCCGTTTCCCAGCCACAGCAGCCGCCATGGTATTTCGGTGACATGGCACCAACGGCGGCCCGGCGGGCCAGGCCGGTACCGCGCACCGCCGCCATGAGCCCCCGTATTGGGGGCCCCGGCCGGGTAGGCCCGCCCCGCGGGGGAAGGCAGCGGCGCGTCAGGGATGCCGCGCCCTACAGGCGGCCGCCATATATGGCGGCCCTACGGACAGAGGCCGGGCGGATGATATCCGCCCCGACAGGGCAAACAGACAACCAAAGGAGTATTTATGTCCGCAAAAGAGAAAACCACCGGCTTCTTTGCCGAGTTCCGCAAGTTCATCGCCCGGGGCAGCGTGATGGATCTGGCGGTGGGCGTCATCATCGGCGGCGCCTTCTCCGCCATCACCAACTCCCTGGTCAACGACATCCTCAACCCCATACTGGGCATTTTCGCCGGCAGCAATGAGGCCCTGGCCGCCATGGCCGTGCAGCTGCCCGGCGGCGGCGCGCTCATGATCGGGAATTTCATCAACGCCGTCCTCAACTTCTTCATCATGGCCTTCGTGGTGTTCTGCATCGTGAAGGTGCTCAACCGCCTCCACAGAAAGGAGGAGGCGCCCCCTCCCCCGCCCCCCGGCCCCTCGGCGGAGGAGATCCTGCTCACCGAAATCCGCGATCTGTTGAAGGAGCAAAAGCATGTCTGATCAACCCAACCAAAACAACGAGAACCAGGAGCAGCAGCCCTCCTACACCCCCGCCTCCCCGCTGAAGCGCACCCTGGCGTGGGTGGGGCTGGTGTATATGCTGGCCTTTGTGGGGCTCAACCTCTACCCCTTTTTCAGCGGCGGGCAGTACCTGCGGGGCATCTATCCCCTGCTGGCCTGCCCCGCCGCCGCCGGGCTGGCGGTGATTGCCCTGCTGCGGCTGCGGCAGAAGGACTGCCTGCCCTCCCAGAGGGCGGTGATGGGCCTGGTGGCCGCCGGCTGCGCGGTGGTGTTTGTCGTGGGCCTGGTGCAGGGGATTCCGCCCCTGCTGGCCGGACTGGGGGTGTGAACCGTGGAGGAGCGCATTGCCAGGGGCCTGGCCGCCCTGGGGCTCACCCCGCCCCCCGACGCCGCCCCGAAGCTGGCGGAGTACGGCCGCCTGCTGCTGGAGCAGAACCAGGTCATGAACCTGACCGCCATCACCGACCCCGACCAGGTGGTGGATCTCCACTTCCTGGACTGTGCCGCCCTGCTCACCCTGGGGGTGGACTTCCGGGACAAATCCCTCATCGACGTGGGCACCGGGGCGGGCTTCCCCGGCCTGCCCCTGAAAATCCTGGAGCCCTCCCTCCGCCTCACCCTGCTGGACAGCCTGGGCAAGCGCGTCCGGTGGCTGGAGAGCATCTGTGAAGCACTTTCCCTTGACAACGTCGTCTGTCTCCACGCCCGGGCGGAGGAACAGGCCCTGGCGGAGGGCTTCCGCGACGGCTTTGACCTGGTGACCTCCCGGGCGGTGGCCGCCCTCCCCCTCCTGTGCGAGCTGTGCCTGCCCTACGTGAAGGTGGGCGGCCTCTTCCTTGCCATGAAGAGCGTGGACAGCGGCGAGGAGCTGAATCAGGCCGGCCGGGCCGTCGCCAAGCTGGGGGGCCGCCTGCTGCCCCCGGTGGACTACGAGATCCCCGGCTGCGGCGTGCGCCACCGGGTGGTGCGGGTGGAGAAGCTCTCCCCCACCCCCAAGGGCTACCCCCGGCGCTGGGCAAAAATCCAGAAAGCCCCCCTTTAACGCGGAATTTTCTTACCAATTTGCACAAATAGCCATTGATTCCCAACCCGAAGTATGATAAGGTATTGACGGGAGTGAGCCTATGTCCACTGCAATCGTAATCACATCGGGAAAGGGCGGCACCGGAAAAACCTCCCTCACCGGCGGCGTGGCCTCCTGCCTGGCCGCCCTGGGGCACCGGGTGCTGTGCATCGACATGGACATCGGCCTGCGCAACCTGGATCTCACCCTGGGGCTCAGTGACCGGGCGCTGATGGACTTCACCGACGTGCTGTCGGGCCGCTGCACCCTGGAGCGGGCCGCCGTCCCCCACCCGGAAATCCAGGGCCTGTTCCTGCTCACCGCGCCGGTGAACCTGCCCGGCACGCCCCTGGACGAGGCCGCCATGAAGGCACTCCTCCGCCAGGCCAGGGAGCAGTACGACTACATCCTCATGGACTCCCCCGCCGGGCTGGGGGAGGGCTTCCGCCTGGCCTGCTGCGGGGCCGACCGGGCCGTGGTGGTGTCCACCACCGACGCCTCCGCCCTGCGGGACGCCCAGCGCACCGTGGCCGTCCTCCGGGGGCGCATCCCGCGCATCCATCTTGTGGTCAACCGGGTGCAGCCCAAGCTGCTGCGCCGGCTCCACACCACCATTGACGACGCCATGGACACCGCCGGCCTGCCCCTGCTGGGCATCGTGCCGGAGGATCCCCAAGTCCTGCTGTGCGCCAACCAGGGCACGCCCCTGATCCTCCGGGCCAGCCGGGGGGCCGCCATCGCCTATCTGAACATCGCCAGGCGCCTGCTGGGGCAGCGCGTCCCCCTCATGAAGCTCCACTAAGCGAATCTGTAAATTGGAAAGAAGGTTTCCCATGATGAATATTGCCCTGATGAGTCACGACCGGAAGAAGGAGCTCATGGTTCAGTTCTGCATCGCCTACTGCGGCGTGCTGTCCAAGCACACCATCTGCGCCACCAACACCACCGGCCGCCTGGTGAGCGAGGCCACCGGCCTGCCCGTGCAGCTCTTCCTCTCCCATGAGCACGGCGGCAGCCAGCAGATCGGCGCCCGCATCGCCTACAACGAGATCGACATGGTGCTCTTCTTCAACGACCCCCAGTCCGGCGATCTGGACGCGGATTTGAAGTATATCACCAACCTGTGCGACCAGTACAACGTGCCCTACGCCACCAACCTGGCTACCGCCGAGGTGCTCATCCACGGCCTGGAGCGGGGCGACCTGGACTGGCGCGACATCATCAACCCCAAGACCAAGCCCTTTACCGCGTAACACCCACCCCGCACCGACCAAAGCAGGACGGGCAGGCCACCACCGGCTGTCCGCCTTTTTGCTGGAAAGGAGCCCGTCATGAAACGGAGCCAGATCCTTGCCGCCGCCGGGGCCGCTGCCGCCCTCATTCTGCTGGTGCTCACCCTCCGGCAGGTCTCCGCCCTCCGGGAGGAGGTGGACGGCCTCCGGGATCGCCTGCTTCAAATGGAGCAGAGCCTCACCGATGAGATCAGCGGCATTGACAACGCCGTCCGCCGGGAGCTGGAGACCCAGGGCAGCCTGTTCTCCGCTTCTGACACCACCCTGGACTACCGGGACGGGGCCCTGGTGCTCACCGCGTCTGTATTACCCAAAGAGGTGAGGGCGGACGAGACCCTCACCCTCTCCGCGGGCGGGGTGAGCGCCCCCATGGCCGCCGGGGCGGACGGAGTCTATACCGCAGAACTCACCCTCCCCCTGGCGGCGGAGCTCACCCCAGCGGTAGCCTTCACCTCCCCCGCCGGCACCCGGCAGGAGGCGCTGGATTCCCTGTGGACAGGAGACGTGCTCACCGTGGACGGGGAGAGCACTTACAGCATCAAGAACGGCGGAATCACCACCGTGTACGTGGGCCTCAGCCCCGACCCCAGCGGCCCGGTGGCAGACCGGGCGGACGCGGCCTCCCTCACCCTGGAGGTGGTGGACGCCCCCACCGGCATCCCCCTGGGCACCGTGGACATGGAACCCGCCCAGTCGCCGGGACAGGGGGTTTCCACCGGCTCCACCACACAGGCCGTCAACGCCAACGCCCTGTGGTATGCCGCCGACGTGAGCGAGTACGTCCAGGGAGAGGACTACGACCTGGAGTTCCGGGCCGTCCTCACCACCGCCGGCGGGCTGGAGCTCACCGATCCGAATCCGGTGGTCACCCTCCAACAGAACAGCGGCAGCTCCGGCGATGTGGACTTCTCCCCCGCCTGGGAGGAATAAGGATTGACTTTTTTCCCGGTTTGGGATACTATAGTCAGGCAAAACCGCCCTGACGGGGCAAGTACCGCGACATCCACCGCCACAGAGAGGACGCCATTGGCTGAAAGCGTCCGCGGCAGGGGCGCGGGAGACGGCCCTACCAGCGGGCCCGGAGACGGGCGCGGTTCCCTTCCCGCAACAGAAGGACAGAGGGAGCGGAGTTCCGCTCTGAACATGGGTGGCACCACGAGAGTACGGCGCTCTCGTCCCGTGACTGGGGACGAGAGCGCCTTTTTGCGTCTGGAGCTGTAGGGCGCGGCATCCCTGACGCGCCGTTTCCCAGCCGCAGCAATTGCCCCGGTATTTCAGAGGCATGGCACCGACGGCGGCCCGGCGGGCCAGGCCGGCACAGCGTAACCACTTTCAGGGCTTGCAGGGTAACCCCGATGCGTGCCACCCGAGGCGCGGCAGCGCCTGTGACGACAACAATGGGGCCCCCGCCGAAGCCCAGCGAAGCGGGTTCGGTGGGGAGAGGAGGTGCAGTGGAAGGAGTGAGCTTTGCCGCTTGCGGCGAAGCGAATGATCTGAAACTTGCACCGACGACGGGCGGCAATGCGGGCCCGGTTCTTGACGGCCAATTACAGCCCACCGCCGCCATGAGCCCCCGTTTGGGGGGCGCCGGGGGCGCTTCCGATAGAAATCCAGCGAAGCCACCTTCAAAAAAGCGGCGCGTCCCTCGGGGGGAGCCCCCGGTAATCGAGCGGCGCGCCGAGTCGTCGCGCCCCACGAAGAAGGAGATCCCCAATGTCCAGCGGGCGACCACAGGTCGCCCCTACAGAATATAGCGTTAGCGGCAGTCACCCAATTATCAATTATCAATTATCAATTCTATAAGAGGAGCACGATTATGGCACACATCAAACCCAGAACCCTGTCCGGCTTCATGGAGCTGCTGCCCGCGCGGCAGGTGCAGTTCGACCGGATGGTGGAGATCCTGCGCAAGAGCTACTCCCTGTACGGCTTCACCCCCCTGGACACCCCGGCCATCGAGGCGGCCGAGGTGCTGCTGGCCAAGGGCGGCGGCGAGACGGAGAAGCAGATCTACCGCTTCACCAAGGGGGACACCGACCTGGCCCTCCGCTTCGATCTGACGGTGCCCCTGGCCAAGTATGTGGCCCTGCACCAGAACGAGCTGACCTTCCCCTTCCGGCGCTTCCAGATCTCCAAGGTGTACCGGGGGGAGCGGGCCCAGAAGGGCCGCTACCGGGAGTTCTACCAGGCCGACATCGACGTCATCGGCGACGGCGCCCTGGACATCACCAACGAGGCGGAGATCCCCTCCATCATCTACAAGACCTTCACCGCCCTGGGCCTGCACCGGTTCAAAATCCGGGTGAACAACCGAAAGGTCTTAAATGGCCTGTTCGCCATCCTGGGCCTGGAGGAGCAGGCCGGCGACGTGATGCGCACCATCGACAAGCTGGAGAAGATTGGGCCGGAGAAGGTGAAGGCCATCCTGACCGACGACTTCGCCGTGCCCGCCCAGGCCGCCGACCAGCTGCTGGAGCTGCTCGCCGCCGCCGACCCCATGGCCGCGCTGGAGCCCTTTAAGGGCCGGAACGAGCTCTTCGACCAGGGCGTGGCCGAGCTGTCCACCGTGGTGAAGTATATGTCCGCCTTCGGCGTGCCGGAGGATCACTTTATGGTGGATCTCACCATCGCCCGGGGCCTGGACTACTACACCGGCACCGTCTACGAGACCGTCATGCTGGATCACCCGGAGGTGGGCTCCATCTGCTCCGGCGGCCGGTATGATAACTTAGCGGAATATTACACCGATAAACAACTCCCCGGCGTGGGCATTTCCATCGGCCTGACCCGCCTGTTCTCCGTGCTGGAGGCCCAGGGCTACCTGAACGACCAGCTGATCACCGCCCCGGCGGACGTGCTGGTGCTCCCCATGACCGAGGAGCTCACCGCCGCCATCTCCTTCGCCACCGCCCTGCGGGAGGCGGGCATCCGGGCCCAGATCCACACCGAGAAGAAGAAGTTCAAGCAGAAGCTGTCCTATGCGGACAAGCTGTCCATCCCCTACGCCGCCCTGCTGGGGGAGGACGAAATTGCCCAGGGCAAGGTGACCGTAAAGGATCTGTCCACCGGCGTGCAGGAGACCCTGACCCCGGCGGAGGCGGTGGAACTGGTGCGCTCCGCCCTGGCCGCCCGGGCGGGCGGCGCGCCCATCCGGGAGCCGGAGGCGTAACGGAACTTTTCCCCTTCCCCGCCGTCTAAAGGTGGAAACTCAGACCATCGTAAGGAGGAAACCTTCCATGAAAAAAATCGCCGCCCTCGTGCTCTCCGCCGCCCTGCTGGCCGGCTCCGCCGCCGCCGTCACCCCGGAGGAGGCCTTCCCCGCCGTCAACACCTACCCCGGCTTCATCGACGTGGAGGAGGGCGCCTGGTACGCCGACGCCGCCCGGGTGTGCTGTGAGGTGGGGCTGATGCAGGGCACCGGCCACGCCTTCGCCCCCGACGAGCTGCTCACCGTGGGAGAGGTGGCCGCCATCGCCGCCCGCATGAACCAGGCCATCACCGGGGAGGCTATCCCCGAGGCCGACCCCGGCCAGCCCTGGTATGCCCCCTATGTGGCCTACCTGGAGGGCCTGGGCGTCACCGTGCCTGACGGGGCCCAGACCGCCGGCCGGCAGGACTTCATCACCCTCCTGGCCGCCGTGGTGCCGGAGGACATGCTCACCCCCATCAACACCATCACCGCCCTGCCCGACACGGAGGACGCCGACGTGCTGGCCTTCTGCAACGCCGGCATCCTCACCGGCGTGGACGACTGGGGCACCTTCGCCGGTGACAAGACCCTCACCCGGGCGGAGTGCGCCGCCATGGTGGCCCGGGTGGCCCGGCCAGAGCTGCGGCAGGCCTTCACCCCCGCCGACTACGATATATTCACCGCCGCCGGGATGAAGCCCTCTGACGTGCTGTTCACAGGCGGCACCACCGCCGGGCAGTTCCTCCCCGTGGTGCAGGAGCTCATCGACGGCCTGGAGGCGGACTGCGCCGCCGCCGGCATGGAGTTCAACTGGTTCAACACCGTGGACGGCGTGGAGTTCCTGGACTACGTCACCGACACCGCCCTGGCCCGCTTCGGCGTCACCGATGACGACGGCACCGAATTGTACCAGAACTTCGACGTGCAGGTCTACTACTCCCGCCTGCTGGATCTCCGGGGCGCATAAGGGTAGCCCCAGAGCGTGCGCCCGCGCGGCGGTGAGCCCGTTAGCGAACCGTAGGGCCGCCATACATGGCGGCCGCCCAGTGGAGGCGCGGCCTCCGGCGGCCCGCCCCCGGGGGTTCCCCGGCAGGTGGATGGCGCGCCGAGGTCGTCGCGCCCCACGTCGTCGACACAAGTTACGGATCGCTCGCTTCGCCGCAAGCGGCAAAGCTCGTTCCCTCCACTGTGCCTCCTCTCCCCACGACGACCACTCCGTTGGGTCGCCGCGGGGCCCCATTAGACGGGCGGATGATATCCGCCCCTACGGGCAAAGGCGGCTGCCGGGTTCCAGCTCTGGAGAACCCCCATATCTGTTATCATTTTATAAAATAATACTATTTGGAGTTGATTTTGATGGAAAACGTGCGCACACACTACCGCACCCACACCTGCGGGGAGCTCCGCATGGAGCACGTGGGCCAGACCGTCACCCTGGCGGGCTTCCTGGAGAACGTCCGGGAGGTGGGCCAGAACTTCGCCTTCGCGGTGCTGCGGGACTTCTACGGCGTGACCCAGGTGGTCATTGAGACTGAGGACATGTGGAAGGCCTTCAAGGGCCTGAACAAGGAGTCCACGGTGCAGATCACCGGCGTGGTGCGGGAGCGGGACAGCAAGAACCCCAAGCTGCCCACCGGCGACATCGAGGTGGTGCCCCAGGCGGTGGAGGTGCTGGGCCGCTGCCGCCACAACGAGCTGCCCTTCCAGGTGAACCGCAGCCGGGAGGCCGACGAGTCCGCCCGTCTGAAGTACCGCTATCTGGATCTCCGCAACCCGGCGGTAAAGAACAACATCATCCTGCGCTGCCAGGTGGTGGCCGCCCTGCGCAAGGCCATGATCGACCACGGCTTCCTGGAGATCACCACCCCCATCCTCACCGCCTCCTCCCCCGAGGGGGCCCGGGACTACCTGGTGCCCAGCCGCAAGCACCCCGGCAAGTTCTACGCCCTGCCCCAGGCCCCCCAGCAGTTCAAGCAGCTGCTGATGGCCTCCGGCTTCGACAAGTACTTCCAGATCGCCCCCTGCTTCCGGGACGAGGACGCCCGGGGCGACCGCTCCCCCGGCGAGTTCTACCAGCTGGACATGGAGATGGCCTTCGCCGACCAGGAGGACGTCTTCAACGTGCTGGAGGACGTGCTGCCCCCCATCTTCGCCCAGTACGGCACCTACAACGTGGCCTCTGAGGCCCCCTTCAAGCGCATCTCCTACCTGGAGGCCATGGACAAGTACGGCTCCGACAAGCCGGATCTGCGCATCGACCTGGTGGTGCAGGACGCCACCGATGTGCTGGGCGGCTGCGGCTTCGGGCCCTTTGAGGGCAACACCGTCAAGGCCGTGGTGGTCACCGGCTTCGAGGGCACCCGCAAGCAGATCGACAAGCTGTGCGCCGACGTGGAGGTGCAGGCCGGCGAGAAGGCCTACTGGTTCCGCTACGACGAGAACGGCGAGATCGTGGGCGGCATCGCCAAGTTTGTCCAGCCCATCAAAGACCAGGTGGTGGCCGCCCTGGGGCTGGAGAAGGGCTGCTTCGTGGGCCTGACCGCCGGCAAGCTGCTTGCCGCCCAGAAGACCGCCGGCGTGCTCCGCTCCAAGCTGGGCGCCTTCTGCCCCGCCCACATGGACAGGGAGCGGTACGAGTTCTGCTGGATCGTGGACTTCCCCATGTACGAGATCGGCGAGGAGTCCGGCGAGCTGGAGTTCTGCCACAACCCCTTCTCCATGCCCAACGGCGGCCTGGAGATCCTGAAGAAGGCCGCTGCCGGCGAGGTGGACCCCCTGTCCATCACCGCCTTCCAGTACGACCTGGTGTGCAACGGCGTGGAGCTGTCCTCCGGCGCGGTGCGGAACCACGACCCGGAGATCATGCTGGAGGCCTTCCAGCTGGTGCGGCTGGGCGAGGACGACGTGAAGGCCAAGTTCCCCGCCATGTACAACGCCTTCACCTATGGCGCGCCCCCCCACGCGGGCATCGCCCCCGGCGTGGATCGGATGGTCATGCTGCTGGCCGGCGAGGAGTCCATCCGGGAGATCATCCCCTTCCCCATGAACAAGAACGCCCAGGATCTCATGATGGGCGCGCCCTCCTTCGTGGATCCGAAACAATTAGAGGAACTGAACATCGTGTGCACCAAGAAGGAGGAGGACGAGGCGGAGTAAGCACCCCTCTCCCCCTGCTTGGGAGCCACGGGGCCCCATCGCAGATGGGGCGGCGCTTGCGCCGTACAAGCGTTTTCGCCAACGGCGAAAACCTTGGCGCAGGGGCAATTCACTTGCCCCGAGCATGTAATATCATCTCCAGGGGCCCCCACGAAATCCCGGATTTCGTGGGGATCTCTCAAGCAGCTGGAGGAGCTCAACATCGTGTGCACCAAGAAAGAGGAGGACGGCGGCGAATAAGCCGCAGTTTTCCACATCAAAACTCACACCTGTGGAAAACCCGGCGGAGCTATGGCTGCTCCGCCGGGTTTTCCGTGCCTTTTTTCTCGCCATATGGTCTTTTGTGCCCCTACGGGGTATCCCGCAGCACCAGCTCTACGGGGCAGTGGTCGCTGCCGGTGACCTCGTTGTGGATGATCTGATCCTCCACCCGGGGCATGAGCCGGTCGGAGACGATGAAGTAGTCGATGCGCCACCCGGCGTTGTTCTTCCGGGCGTTGAAGCGGTAGCTCCACCAGGTGTAGGCCCCGGTCTTGTCCGGGTAGAGGGCGCGGAAGGTGTCGGTAAAGCCGCTGCTCAGCAGGGCGGTCATCTTCCCCCGCTCCTGGTCGGAGAAGCCGGCGTTGCCCCGGTTGGTCTTGGGGTTTTTCAGGTCGATCTCCTCATGGGCCACGTTGAGATCGCCGCACAAAATCACCGGCTTGACCCTGTCCAGCTCCATGAGATAGTCCCGGAAATCGTCCTCCCACTCCATGCGGTAGTCGATGCGGGCCAGCCCCTCCTGGGCATTGGGGGTGTAGCAGCACACCAGGTAGAAATCGGAAAACTCCGCGGTGATCACCCGGCCCTCGTGGTCGTGCCGGTCGATGCCCAGGCCGCAGGTGACCTCCAGCGGCTCCACCCGGGTGAACACCGCCGTGCCCGAGTAGCCCTTCTTCTCCGCGCTGTTCCAGTAGAGGGCATAGCCGGGCAGCTCCAGCTCGATCTGGTGGGGCTGGAGCTTGGTCTCCTGCAGGCAGATCACATCGGCGTCCACCCGGGCGGCGAAGTCCAGAAAGCCCTTGCCCAGACAGGCCCGCAGGCCGTTGACGTTCCAGGTGACCAGCCTCATGCCTGGCCCTCCCCGGGGGCCCACTTCATGGGCTTCCCGTCGGCGTCCAGCAGGGGGGTGATCCCCCCGGCGTAGCCGCTGGCCATCTCCAGGTAGAGCACCCCTGTCTCGGTGTCCAGCAGGATGCGGGTGATGTCGGCCACCCCCTGGGTGTAGATGATCTGAAAGCGGTCATTTTTTGCCATACGCGGCTCCCTCCAGCTCCAGTAAAAATCGTTTCATGTCCAGGCCGCCGGCGTAGCCCGTCAGCGACCCGTCCGCCCCCACCACCCGGTGGCAGGGCAGGAAGATGGGCAGGGGATTGCGGTGGTTGGCCTGCCCCACCGCCCGGACGGCCCCGGGGCTGCCGATTTGCCGGGCCAGCGCCCCGTAGGTGACGGTCTCCCCCCAGGGCACCGCCGCCAGGGCGTCCCACACCCGCCTTTGAAAGGGCGTGCCCCGGGGCTCCAGGGGCACGGTGAAGGCACGCCGCTCCCCCCGGAAGTATTCCAGCAGCTCCGCCCGGCCCCGGGCGAGCACCGGGGTCTCCTCCCCCGCCGGCTCCGCCGGCTGGTTGGGGAGGTACAGGCGCCTCAGCGCCCCGCCCTCCTCCTCCAGGCCCAGGGGGCCCACAGGGGCGTCAAATACGATGCGGTTCATGGCGTCACCCTCAGTACCTCCGCACCACGGCCACCACCTTGCCCAGGATGGAGCAGCCGTCGCCGTCGATGGGCTCATACTCCGGGTTTTCCGGCATGAGCCAGATGTGGCCGTCCTTCCGGCGCAGGGTCTTGACCGTGGCCTCGTCCTCAAAGAGGGCCACCACGATCTCCCCGCTGTTGGCGTCCGGCTGCTGGTGCACCACCACCAGGTCGTCGGGCAGGATGCCCGCGTCCCTCATGGACTCCCCCCGCACCCGCAGGGCAAAGTGCTCCCCGGTGCGGCCGCCGGTGTCGAAGGTCAGGTAGTCCTCAATGCACTCCTGGGCCAGGATGGGGGCGCCGGCGGCCACATTGCCCACAATGGGCACCTGCCCCGGCCCGGGAAGGGCCTCCCCCTGCTCGGGACAGACGGTGATGGCCCGGGTCTTCCCCTTGTCCTTGGTGATCAGCCCCGCCGTCTCCAGCCCCTTCAGGTGGAAGTGGACGGTGGAGGGGGACTTGAGCCCCACGTGCTCCCCGATCTCCCGCACCGACGGGGGATAGCCGTGGCGGCCGGAGAAGGAGAGAATAAAGTCGTAGATCTGCTGCTGCTTGGGGGTGAGCGCGCTCATGGCAGACCCTCCTCATGTCAGTTTGCGTCAATCTACCGTGAGTATAGCACAGAAGGGGCCCAATTGCAAACATTTGTTCTATATCTTGCCCGAAAAATGCCGGCATGTCCAGTCGGCGGGCCTTCCGCCCCCTGGACGGCGCAAATTCCCCTTGCCCGCCGGCTTGGCCCGTGCTATAATCGGATTAACCCGGAAAATAAACTCTAAAGTATAAAGGAGGAACTTTCGGTATGGGTAAATTTGACGGCAAAGTGGCCATCATCACCGGCGGCGGCAAGGGCGGCGGCATCGGCTACGGCCTGTCCACCGCCTTCGCCAAGGAGGGCTGCAGCCTGGTGCTCACCGGCCGAAACACCAAAAAGCTGGACGGCGCCAAGGAGGAGCTGGAGCGGCTGTACGGCATCAGGGTGCTCCCCTGCCAGGCCGACGGCGGCGTGGAGGAGCAGGTGGCCGCCGTGGTGCAGCAGGCCGTGGACACCTTCGGCCGCATTGACTTCCTCATCAACAACGCCCAGAACTCCGCCTCCGGCGTGCCCCTGGCCCAGCACACCAGGGAGGACTTCGACAAGGCCATCTACTCCGGCCTGTACGCGGCCTTCTTCTATATGAAGCACTGCTACCCCTATCTGAAGGAGAGCCGGGGCTCGGTGGTGAACCTGGCCTCCGGCGCCGGCCTGTTCGGCAAGCCGGGCCAGTCCTCCTACGCCGCAGCCAAGGAGGGCATCCGGGGCATGACCCGGGTGGCGGCCACCGAGTGGGGCCCCGACGGCATCAACTGCAACATCATCTGCCCCCTGGTCATGACCGACGCCCTGAAGAAGTGGAAGGAGGAGTACCCCGAGGTCTATGAGCAGACCATCAAGGGCATCCCCGCCGGCCGCTTCGGCGATCCGGAGAAGGACATCGGCCGCACCGCCGTGTTCCTGTGCTCGGAGGACGCCAAGTATATCTCCGGCGAGACCATCACCATGCAGGGGGGCAGCGGCCTGCGGCCCTGACAGCATCCTGCCGGAAAAAACAGCGGCGGAGCGTTCAGCTCCGCCGCTGTTTTGCCTGTGCGAATTGGTAGGCCTCCGCCAGCCAGGCCCGCAGCTGGCCGTCCGCCTCCTCCGGCCGGGAGAGCAGCAGGTGGTGGGTCCACCGGCCGGGGTAGGGCTCCACGGCCTGGAGGATGCGGGGGCTGTCCAGCCGGCGGTTGAGGCCGAAGGTGGCCAGCAGGGCGCCGGCCTTCCGGTCGGCGGCCCGCCGGGGGTGGGACAGCATGGCGAACAGATACGGGTTTCCCCAGGAAATCTGGGTCTTGGTCACCTTCCTGGTGCTCTCCCCGCAGGCCAGCACCGCCGCCTCATAGGCCTCGAAAATGGCGAGCTTCCCGGGGTCGCCCCCCAGGAAGGCCAGCACCTCGGCGGTCATGGCCTCCCCTCCCCCAGGACGGAGCGGTTCCACCGCCCGGTGCGCAGGTAGAGCAGCTGGAGCAGCACCTGCACCGCCGAGGCCGCCGGGGCGGCGATGCCGATCTGGAGCAGGGTCACCCCGGCGATGCGGCTCATGAAGAACACCACCGGCACCCGCACCAGGAAGGTGGCGGTGAGATCGTTGAACAGGGTGAAGCCGGTGCGGCCGCAGCCGGCGTAGAAGCCGTTGAGGGTGAACACAAAGGTGACCAGGATGCAGTCGATGCTGTAGGTGCGCAGGTAGAGCACCCCGTGGCGGATCACCTCGGCGTCGGGGGTGAAGAGCCGCAGGGCCTGGCCGGGGAAGGCCTGGATCAGGGCGAACATGACCAGGTCGGCGACGAGGCACAGGAGGATGCCGACTTTCAGGGCCTGCCGCGCCCGGTCGGGCCGGCCGGCGCCCATGTTCTGGGCGGTCATGGCGGAGATGGCGGACATGAAGGCGGAGGGGAAGAGCATGATGAAGCCGGTGACCCGCTCCACCACCCCCACGGCGGCGGACTGGGCCAGCACGTCCATGTGGTTGACGATGGCGGTGATGATCAGGAAGGACAGGGTGACCAGCACGTTCTGCACCGCCACCGGCAGACCCAGCCGCAGCAGCTTGGCCGCCTTCTCCCCCTGGGGCCGGAAGGAGGGCAGCCTGAAGTCAAAGGGGAAGTCCCGGTGCCGCAGCACCGCCAGGGCCAGAAAGAGGCTCACCCCCTGGGCGGCCACGGTGGCGACGGCGGCCCCGGCGGCCCCCAGGCCGAACACCCCCACCAGCAGCAGATCCCCCACGATGTTGATGACGCAGGCCACCAGCACAAAGTACATGGGCCGCTTGGAGTCCCCCAGGCCCCGGAGCACCGCGCTGACCATGTTGTACCCGGTGATGAACACCAGGCCGCAGGCGCAGATGAACAGGTACTGCCGGGCGGGGGCCACCGCCTCCGCCGGCACCTGCATCAGGGCCACGATGGCGTTGGCGGACAGGGCGAACACCAGGGCCAGGGCCACGGCGATGGCGGCGAAAAGGGTGAACAGGGTGCCGATGGAGCGGCTCACGTCCCCCCTCCGCCCGGCGCCCAGGTACTGGCCCACCAGCACCGTGCCGCCGGTGGACAGGCCGATGATGAAGTTGGTCACCGCCTGCATCACCTGGCTGCCGGTGGACACGGCGGTGATGCCCGCCTGGTCGTCAAACTGGCCCACCACGATGAGATCCACCGCGCCGTAGAGAAACTGCAGCAGCGAGGCCCCCAGGAAGGGCAGGGCGAAGCGGATCAGGGCCCCCTTCACGTCCCCCTGGGTCAGGGAGGTCTGGGACATGGGATGATTCCCCCTTTTTTCCTTCGTACCCGGACAGTATAGCACCCCCCGGAGGGAAAGGCAACCTTTGACGGGAGGGGCCGCGGGTGCTATACTGGGTATAATTTCTCAGGAAAGGCAGCGGTTGCTTTGCGTGTATCTGTCTCCCATCCGGAGTGGATGGACATCACCGGCCCGGATGGGGCCGTCACCCACGGGGCCGACCAGGACTGGTTCCCCGACCCGTGGCAGCAGCGGGCGGGCTGCGGCCCCACCGCCGCCGCCCTGATCTTCGCCTACCTGTCCCGGCAGCGGCCGGAGTGGGCCCCCCTCTACCCCGAGGGGGTCATGGAGCGGGCGGCCTTCACCGCCCACATGGTGCGGGTGTGGGACTACGTCACCCCCCGGTTCCACGGCCTCAACCGGCCGGAGCTGATGGTGGAGGGCATGGCGGCCTACGCCGCCAGCCGGGGGCTCTCCCTCTCCCCCGCCCTGCTGGCCTTCCCGGCGGCCAGAACCAAGCGGCCCCCCTGGGAGGAGGTGGAGGACTTCGTCCGCCGGAGCCTGGAGAAGGACTGCCCCGTGGCCTTCCTCAACCTCCACAACGGCAGGGTGAAGGAGCTGGACTGGTGGCACTGGGTCACCATCACCGCCCTGGAGGACGGCCGGGCCGAGATTCTGGACAGCGGAAGGCGCCTTACCATCGACTTTCATCTGTGGTATGAGACCACCCGCCGGCGGGGCGGCTTCGTCTCCGCCCTGGGGGAGCGCCTATGAAGTGGCTGCTTATCTGGGTGCTGGCCCTCAGCATGCTGGACTTTGTCCTCATGGGCGCGGACAAGCGGCGGGCCAGGCACAACCGCCGCCGCGTCCCGGAAAAGACCTTCTTCGCCGTGGCCCTGCTGGGGGGCTCCCCCGGGGCCATCGCGGGCATGTGGCTCTTCCGCCACAAGACCCGCCACTGGTACTTCCAATACGGCCTGCCCGCCATCCTGATTGCCCAGCTGGCCCTGGGCCTCTGGCTGGCCCGGCTGCTGTGAGACTTTCCACATCCGGAGGTGAGACCGTGGAAAACACCCCCCTGTACGACGCCCTGCGGGCCTTTGCCGCCGCCCGCCCCCTGCGCATGCACATGCCCGGCCACAAGGGCCGCCCCCTCCCCGCCCCCGAGCTGGCGGGCCTGTCCGCCCTGGACTTCACCGAGCTGCCCCCCACCGGCGACCTCTTCTCCGGCGGGGACGCCATCGAGGCGGCCGAGGAGCTGTGGGCCAAGGTTTTCCACATGGCCCACTGCCTCTTCCTCACCGGCGGCGCCACCCAGGGGGTGCAGGCCGCCCTGGCCCTGGCCTGCAGGCCGGGGGACGCGGTGCTGCTGGATCGGGGGAGCCACCGCTCCGCCTATAACGCCCTGGCCCTGCTGGATCTCCGCCCCGTGTACCTGGAGCGGCCCTGGCTGCCCCAGGCGGGGGTCACCGGGCCGGTCTCGCCCCAATCGGTGGAGCAGGCCCTGAAAAACCGGCCGGATATCAAGACGGTCTGTATTACCTCACCCACATATTACGGCGTGTTGTCAGATCTGCCCGCCCTGGCGGCGGTGTGCCGCGCCCACGGGGCCGCCCTGGTGGTGGACGGGGCCCACGGCGCCCACCTGCCCTTCCTGGGCAATTTTGACCTGGCCGCCGCCGATCTGGCGGTGGTGTCCGCCCACAAGACTCTCCCCGCCCCGGGGCAGAGCGCCCTGCTGCTGGCGGGGGGATCCAGAACGGCGGGGGCAAGCCCCCGCCCTACCGCAGATGCGCTGGCCTCCCGTCGCTTCACCCAGGCGGAGCTGCGGTGGGCCGCCTCCCTCACCGGCTCCTCCAGCCCGTCCTATGTGCTCATGGCCGCCCTGGACGTGTGCCGGGCTTATATGCAGGCGGAGGGGGCGGCGGCCTACCGGGAGACGGCGGAGGCGGTGGCCGCCCTGCGGCGTCACTACCCGTCCCTGACGGAGGGGGACGCCCCTCTCGACCCGGCCCGGTTCGTCCTGCGCTGCCCCGGCGGCTTCGCCGCCCAGGAGCGGCTGGAGGCGCTGGGGGTGTGGCCCGAGATGGCCGACGCCGGCCACGTGGTGTTCATCCCCACCTGCGCCGACGGCCCGGAGCAGTTCGCCCGGCTCCGCGCCGCCCTGGACACCCTCACACCGGGGGACTGCCCCCCCTTCCCGCCGCCGCCCCCCCTGCCGGAGGCCGTCCTCACCCCCCGGCAGGCCCTCTTCTCCCCCCGGGAGCACCTCCCCCTGGCCCGGGCGGAGGGGCGGGTGTGCGCCCAGCAGATCGCCCCCTATCCGCCGGGGGTGCCGGTGGTGGCCCCGGGAGAGCGAATTTGCAAAAAAAGTATCGCATATTTGGATGAAATAGGTTATAATACTCGGGAGGACATTGCGGTCGTGCCGCAGTCTGTGTGTGTTTCATAGGATTGGTTCAGAGCACCTTTTCTATAGGAGGGAGAAACCATGAAGCTGATTCTTGCCATCATCAACCACGATGACGCCAACACCGTCACCCAGTCCCTGACCAAGAAGGGCTTTTCGTCCACCAAGCTTGCCACCACCGGCGGCTTCCTGATGGCGGGCAACGTGACCATCCTCATCGGCGTGGATGAGGAGAAGGTGCAGACCGTCATCGACATCATCCGGGAGCACTCCCACAGCCGCAAGCAGATGATCCCCACCGCCAGCGAGATGAGCTACGGCTACTACCCCTCCATGCCCGTGGAGGTGGTGGTGGGCGGCGCCACCATCTTCGTGGTGGATATTGAGCGGTTTGAGCGGGTGTAAGGCCCCATGAACCTGACGCGCCTGGCGGGCAACGGCCCCCTGAAGCGGCAGCTGGAGCTGGAGACCGCCCGGCGGGGCCTGTCCCACGCGTACATCCTCAGCGGCCCGGCGGGCTCCGGCAAGCGGACGCTGGCCGGGCTGCTTGCCGCCGCCCTGGTGTGCACCGGCGGGGGGGAGCGCCCCTGCCTGTCCTGCCCCGGCTGCCGCAAGGCCCTGGCGGGCATCCACCCGGACATCGTCCGGGCGGGGGACGACGGGAAGGACATCTCCGTGGCCCAGGTGCGCCAGCTCCGGGCCGACGCCTACATCCGGCCCAATGAGGCCGACCGGAAGATCTACATCCTGGAAAATGCCCAGACCATGAACCCCAGCGCCCAGAACGCCATGCTCAAGCTGCTGGAGGAGGGGCCGGCCTATGCCGCCTTCCTCCTGCTCACCGACAACGCCGCCGCCCTGCTGCCCACGGTGCGCTCCCGGTGCGAGCTGCTCCCCCTCTCCCCCGTCACCGAGGCGGAGACGGAGGAGTGGCTGGCCGGCCGCTTCCCCGACCGTTCCCCGGAGGAGCGGCGGCAGGCCGCCCGGCGGTGCGAGGGCCTGCTGGGCCGGGCGGTATCCCTGCTGGAGGGGCAGGCCGGCGGGGAGGACAAGGCCCTCTCCGCCGCGCTGGAGCTGGTGCGCCGCCTGGCCGGTCGGGACGAGCTGGCCCTGGCCGAGCACTGCGTCACCCTGGAGAAGTGGGATCGGGACGGTCTGCGGCAGGTGCTGGACGAGACCGTCCTGCTGCTGCGGGACGCCCTGCTCTGCGCCGCCGGCGCCCCCTGCGAGGCCGATCCCGTCCGGCGGGAGGCGGCCCGGAACGCCGCCGCGGCCCTGTCCCCCAGGGCCCTCAGCCGGGCGGTGTCCGCGGCGGAGCGCCTGCGGGACGCCCTCACCTACAACGTCGGCGCCGGCCACCTGGCCGGCTGGCTGGCCGCGGCGCTGAGCGCCTGA
>LBJMR02800__coassemble_674_pt1 | contig 20053 bp, 20 predicted proteins | sample LBJMR02800__metabat2_low_PE_034 | metagenome-assembled genome bin LBJMR02800 | reverse complement strand
CACAGGGCGCAGCACAGCCCGCACAGGGAGAACGCCGGGTCGCTCCGCCGGTAATTCCTCATGACGGTTCCTTTCTCCGCAGCAGGGCGAACAGGTTGCACTCCCGGCAGGCGGTGGAAAACTTCTGGCCGGTGAACACCCAGCACAGGGGCTTGATGGAGGTGAGCACCCAGATGCCCGCCAGGCTGCTGAGCAGGATGGCCAGATAGTAGCCCAGCTGGATGGGGACGGTGTCCACCGCCGGGGTGATGAAGCGAGTCCACACCTTCTGCCAGAACTCGATGGCCAGGGGGTGAACCAGGTAGATGCCGAAGGACAGGCCGGACAGGGCGGTGATCATCCGGCCGCTCTGCCGGTGCTCCGCGTAGGAGCGGGCCAGCTGGAACAGGGCGCAGGCCAGCACGGCGCAGAAGATGTGCAGATAGCTCTTATATACCTCGCTGTAAGCGCCGGCGGCCAGGGTGGCCCGCCAGGTGCCCACGGCGATGACGGCGTAGCTGACCGCCGCCGCGGCCCACAGGACGGGGCGGGAGGGGGGCCGCTTCCGGGCCAGCCAGGCCCCCAGGGGGAAGTAGCCCAGGTAGCCCCCCACAAAGCTCAGGTTGGACACGGTGGACACGGTGAAGGCGGTCTTCCAGGGGCCGGCGGGGGCCAGATCCCGCAGGGTATTGAGCAGCAGGACGAACACGAACCACAGCAGCATCATGTAGTCCCAGTGCCGGTCGCTGAGGCACACCGTCAGCTCCCGGAGCAGGGGGGAGAGCAGATACATGACGATCAGGGCATACAGAAACCAGTAGGGGGTGAGCACCGGCGTGCCCAGTATGGAGGTGAACTGCTCCAGCGCGGCCTGGGGGCTCCCCATGGCGGCCATCAGGAGCAGCACCAGGGCAGACCAGGCCAGCAGGGGCACCAGCAGCTTGGGTAGCCGCCGCCGGAACAGGGTGTGGAGGGAGGCGGTCTGAGGCTGGTTCAGCAGCAGGGCGCCGGAGAGCATGAAAAACAGGGGCACCGCCGCCGTGGCCAGGGAGGTGACCAGATTGGAGAAGTGCCACAGGGGGCCGATGGACTGACGCAGGGCGCCGGAGGCGGTGTGGAGATACACCACCCCCAGCATGGACAGCACCCGCAGCAGATCGCAGTCCAGGCGGCGGGCGGCCGGGGCACTCACAGGCCCACCGCCTTCCGCCGGAGCAGGGACAGGGGCGGGGCCTGGACGGGAAGCTTCAGGTAGAAGGGCATCTGGGGCTTTCTGGCCTCCGAAATGGGCAGGCCGTCTCCGTCGGTGAGGCCCTCCACGGTGACGGGCACCGGCTTCAGGCCGGGGCCCGCCAGCTCCAGCTCGTCCCCGGCGGAGAGCTTGTTGCGCAGCTCGCACAGGGCTGTGCCGTCGGGGGTGCAGGAGGTGACCACCGCCATGATCTGCCAGTCCCGGACATAGCGGGAGTGGCTGGTATGCTGGCCCGGCTCCCCGAAGTAGAAGCCGGTGGAGTAGGGCCGGTGGCTCACCTTCTCCACCTCGTCCCGCCACACCGGCTCCAGAGGCTGTCCGGCCAGGGCGGCGTCGATGGCGTGGCGGTAGGCGCCGGTGACCACGGCGGCGTAGTAGGCCGACTTGGCCCTCCCCTCGATCTTCAGGGAGTCCAGCCCGGCGTCGATGAGCTCCGGGATGTGGTCGATCATGCACATGTCCCGGGAGTTGAGGATGTAGGCGCCCCCCGCGTCCTCCCCGATGGGGAAGTACTCGCCGGGGCGCTTCTCCTCCACCAGGGCGTACTGATAGCGGCAGGGCTGGGCGCAGGCGCCCCGGTTGGCGTCCCGCCCCGTCATATAGTTGGAGAGCAGGCAGCGGCCCGAGTAGCTGACGCACATGGCGCCGTGGACGAAGGCCTCGATCTCCAGCTCCCTGGGGGCCTTGGCCCGGATCTCCCGGATCTCGTCCAGGGACAGCTCCCGGGCCAGGATCACCCGGCTGGCCCCCAGCTCATGCCAGGCGGCGGCCGCCTGGTAGTTGGAGACGCTGGCCTGGGTGGAAATGTGGGCCTTGAGCTTGGGGGCGTGCTTTTTCAGCAGGGAGAGCACCCCCACGTCGGCCAGGATGGCCGCGTCCACCCCCAGCTCCTGGAGGTAGGAGAGCCACTCCGGCATCCGGGCGATCTCCCCGTTGCGGGGCATGGTGTTGCAGGTGACGTGGACGGCCACGCCCCGGCTGTGGCACAGGGCCACCGCCTGTTTCAGCTCCTCCGGGGTGAAGTTGCCGGCAAAGGAGCGCATGCCGAAGTCCGTGCCCGCCAGATATACCGCGTCGGCACCGTAGGCCAGGGACATGCGCAGCCGCTCCATGTCCCCGGCGGGGGCGAGCAATTCAATGTGTTCAGCCATTCTGGTAACGCTCCTGGGTTGCGATGAAGTCCTGCTGGCCCTGATAGGTGCGGAAGAAGTGGTGCAGTCCGTCGTCGCCCAGGGCGTAGAAGTAGTAGTTGGTGTCGTCCGGGTACACCGCCGCCCGCAGGGCGTCCACGCCGGGGCAGGAGATGGCCGTGGGGGGCAGGCCGGTGTGGGTGCGGGTGTTGTAGGGGGTGTCGGCGTTGAGATCCACCTCGGTGCCGCCGGTGGCGTACAGGATGGTGGCGTCGATGTTCAGATAGCCCGCCGTCTCACTGGTGGGGTTGTCCAGACGGTTGTAGATGACCGAGGCGATCTGGGCCTGATCCTGGCCGTCGGTCTCCTTCTCGATCATGGAGGCGATGATCACCGCGTCGTTGATGGTGTGGCCGGAGGCCTGGATGTCGGCGCGCATCTGCTCGGTGAAGATCTCGTCAAAGCGGAGGATCATCTTGTTGAGCACGCTCACCGGATCCTCGCCCATATAGAACTCGTAGGTGTCAGGGAACAGATAGCCCTCCAGCCGCTTGGCATCCCCCAGGGGCAGCACCCCCTTGAGGAAGGAGAAGTTGAAGTCGTAGTTGGCGGCGGTGTCCTCCAGCTGCTCCACGGTGGACACCCCCTTCTCCTCCAGCAGCTGGAAGATCTGGGCCTCAGTCTGGCCCTCGGGGATGGTGACCGTGGTGATCATCCGGCTGGCGGAGGAGGAGCCCATGCTGGAGACCAGGGCCCGGTAGTCCATGTCGGTGTCCAGCTGGTAGGTGCCCGGGGTGATCTTGGCGTCCTCCTCCCCGGCCTGGCCGGAGACATGGGTGAGGGCGCAGAACATCTTGAAGACCATCTTGTACTCGATGAGGCCGGCCTCCTTCAGCTTGTCGGCCACGTCGCTCACCGTGTCGCCCTCCTCGACCTGCACGGTGGCGGTGAGGGGGGCCTTGTTCAGGGCCAGCACGTCGTTGGCCCACATCCAGCCCACCCCCGCCAGGATGGCGGAGATGCCCAGCACAAAAATGATATAGAGCAGCACGCCCCACGCGCCCAGGCGCTTTTTCCGCCGGCGGCGGGGGGCGGGGCGCCGCTCACCCTCCGGATGGGAGGGGGCCACCCGCTTCCCGCCGTGGTCGGCGCTCCGGTGCTGGGCGGGGCGGCGTTCTTCGTTCCGATATTCTTCCTGAGACATGGGTTCCACTCCAATCAAACAAAAGGCTTCTCACAGGCGCCGGCACCCAGACGGGAACCACCCCGCATCCGGCCGCATAGTATGGGCCAGATGAAGCAAGCGAGGTGAAACAAACATGTGCTTTGGCAACAATGGCTGGGGCGGCAGCGGCTGCCTGTGGATCATCCTGATTCTCATCATCATTTGCTGCTGCTGCGGCGGCAGCGGCAGCAGCTGCGGCTGCAACTGCGGCTGCAGCAACAACTGCGGGTGCAACGACGGCTGCTGCTGAGCCGGTTACGTACCGTGGAGCGCCAGGAGCGGGGCCTCAGGCCCCGCTCTGCGCTGTCAGAGGCGCGGACGGGCCGTACAGGCCCTCCTCGGTGAGCACCAGGGCCACCGGGAGATCATGCCCCTCCGCGGGGAGCCGCTCCAGCAGCAGCGGGGCGCGGCACAGGGCGGCGGTGAAGCCGGAAAACCCGGCCAGCCAGCGGTCGTAGTACCCGCCCCCCTGGCCCAGACGCCCGCCGGAGCGGTCGAAGGCCAGGCCGGGCACCAGCGCCAGGCCGATGTCCGCCCGCTTTACCGGGTGGCAGTCCTCCCCCGGCTCCAGCATGCCGAACCGGTGGGGAAGCAGGACGCTGTCCGGCCGGATCAGCCGGGCCTCCATCCCATGGCCGGGCAGACACCGGGGCAGGCAGAGCCGCTTCCCCCTGGCCCACAGGGCGGGGAAGAGACGGGCGGTGTCCGGCTCCGCCCCCATGCCGTGGTAGAGCAGCAGGGTGTCCGCCGCCTCCACCTGGGGCAGGGAGAGGAAGCGGGCGAAGAGGGCGTCGTCGCTCTCCCGGCGCTGCCGGGGGGACAGGCCCTCCAGATACGCCCGGACACGGCGGCGCAGCGCGGCCTTCTCAGCCGTGATAGTGGACGTCATGGGCCACCTTCCGGGCGGCGTCGGCGCCCCTGAGCACCTCCACCAGCTTCAGGCCGAAGGGGAAGGCGGAGCCGGCGGCCTCGGCGGTGACGATGTGGCCGTCCACCACCACGGGAGTCCCCTTCTGCACCACGGCGGAGCCCATCAGCTCCTCCATGCCGGGGTAGCACACCGCCCGCCGCCGGTCGAGGAAGCCCAGATTGGCCAGGATGGTGGGGGCGGCACAGATGGCGGCCAGCCAGCAGCCCTCGTCGTAGCAGCGCTGGATCAGGGCCTGGGCGCGGAGCTCTCCCTGAATGGCCTCCACGCCGCCCAGGCCGCCGGGGAGCATGAGCATGTCCAGCGCGTCGGCGTTCAGCGCCTCCAGGGCGCAGTCGGCGGTGACGGTGATTCCGTGGGCGCCGGTGATCTGCGTCCCGCCGATGCCCGCCAGACAGACCTCCACGCCGGCCCGGCGCAGCAGATCGGCGGGCACCAGGGCCTCGCTCTCCTCAAATCCCGTTCCCAGCAGAATGGCTACCATGTTGCAACAGCACCTTTCCCTTTTTTTAAGTTAAGTGTTCTCGCTCTTTCCCAAAACGGGGGCGACCCGCCCCCAGATCTCACGGTGAATGTCCTCCACGCTGCGCAGGGCGCCCGCGCCGTCCACGCAGGGGATCCTGACCCAGCCCAGGCACTCCGCCGCCCGCAGGGCGGTGCGGCGGCACAGGGCCAGGTAGTCGGTATCCACCTCGTGGATGTCCCCGTGGGTGTGGGTGGCCGCCTCCCGGCTGCGGAGCAGGTGCACCGCCCGGTCGGTGGGCATGTCCAGATAGACCACCAGATCGGGCAGGGGCAGGCCCAGCTTGGAGCACTCAAAGTCAAAGAGCCAGCGGAAGAAGCCCTCCCACTGGTTTTCCGGCAGCTTGCAGGCCTGGTGGACGGCGTTGGAGGTGGTGTACCGGTCGGAGAGCACCAGCCCGCCGCCCTGATAGTACCCTCCCCACACCTTCTTCCACGAGGCGTAGCGATCCACCGCATAGAAGGTGGAGGCTGCATAGGGGTTCACGTCTGAGGGGTGGGAGCCGAACTCCCCGCCCAGGTACATGCGGATCAGGGCGGAGGAGGGCTCGCTGTACTGGGGGAAGATCAGCCGCTGGAAGGGGCGGCCCTCGGCCTCCATCCGCTCACAGAGCAGCCGGAACTGGGTGGACTTGCCCGACCCGTCGGTGCCCTCAAAGACAATCAGCCTGCCCTTCAAGCCCGTGCCCTCCCTCCGGTGAGCCGCGCCCCCGCCGCCTGGAAGAGCACCAGGGGCAGCCGGGCCATGCGGCCGATGCGTCGGGGTTCCTTCATCAGGCGGTAGAGCCACTCCAGCCCCAGCTTCTGGAACCCCTCCGGGGCCCGCTCCACCACCCCGGCAAACACGTCCAGGGAGCCGCCCAGGCCCACCATCAGGCGGGCGCCGGCGGCGGGGCCGTTGCGCACCATCCACAGCTCCTGCTTGGGGGCGCCCAGGCACACAAACACCACGTCGGCCGCCGACTCCTGAATGGCCTTCACCACCGGGCCGTCCTCCTGGAAATACCCGTCGTGGGTGCCGCAGACGATCAGCCCCGGGTATGCGGCCTTCAGGTTGGCGGCGGCCAGCTCGGCCACGCCGGGCTTGGCCCCCAGGAGGAAGAGCCGCTTGCCGTGGGCGGCCATCCAGGCCACCAGCCGCTGGGCGAACTCAATGCCGGGCACCCGGCCCTTGAGCGGGCGGCCCAGGATTTTCGCGGCGTAGGTCACGCCCACCCCGTCGGCCAGCACCAGATCCGCCCCCAGCAGGGCCTGCCGGAAGGGCTCATCGTGCCGGGCGGTCAGCAGGAACTCCGGATTGGGGGTGACCGCGTAGTGGAAGCCGCCGCCCTCCACCAGGGCGGCGCCGGCCTCAGCGGCCTCGTCCAAGGTCAGGTCGTCGAAGCCGACGCCCAAAATATCTGTCCTCAAAATGACATTGCCTCCGATTGGAATTCTGTCCACAATTTGAGGCCATTCTATCACATCCTTCCGAAAAAGTCCATGAAAAAACCGGGAAAAGGGGGACGGGAAAAATGAAGATTCTGTGAAGAATGGGGAAGTTCCCCGTTGACAAGCGGCGCGCAGATGAGTATAATGAGCACAAGTTCTTTCTTTAGCGACTAAAATCGCTAAAGAGCAGTAGGAATTGGAGGAGACAACTATGAGAAAGCTATCTAGGCTGGCCGCTCTCGGCCTGAGCGGCATTCTGGCGCTTGGCCTGGCCGCCTGCGGCGGCGGCACCGGCACGTCCGATACGCCCTCCGGCACCGAGTCCCCCGCAGCCGGTACCGAGTCCCCCGCCGCGGCGGGCGAGACCTTCGTGGTGGGCATCTGCCAGCAGATGCAGCACGTGGCGCTGGACGAGGCCACCCGCGGCTTCATCGAGACCCTGGAGGAGAAGCTGGGCACCTCTGTGGAGATCCAGGAGCAGAACGCCTCCGGTGAGGCGGCCAACTGCACCACCATCATCAACAACTTTGTGTCCCAGGGCGTGGATCTGATCCTGTGCAACGGCACCACCGCCCTCCAGGCGGCTGTGGCCGCCACCGGCGACATCCCCATCCTGGGCACCTCCATCACCGAGTACGGCGTGGCCCTGGGCATCGACGGCTTCGACGGCACCACCGGCATCAACGTGTCCGGAACCTCCGACCTGGCCCCCCTGGACGAGCAGGCGGCCATGCTCCAGGAGTGGTTCCCCGAGGCCCAGAACGTGGGCCTGGTCTACTGCTCCGCCGAGCCCAACTCCGACTATCAGGTGCAGACCGTGAAGGGCTATCTGGAGGAGATGGGCTACACCTGCACGGAGTACGCCTTCTCCGACTCCAACGATCTGTCCGCCGTGGTCACCACCGCCTGCGCGGAGAGCGACGTGCTCTATATCCCCACTGACAACACCGCCGCCACCAACGCCGAGCTCATCGGCAACATCGCGGTGCCCGCGGGCGTGCCCATCATCGCCGGCGAGGAGGGCATCTGCTCCGGCTGCGGCGTGGCCACCCTGACCATCAGCTACTATGATCTGGGCTGCCAGACTGCCGAGATGGCCTACGAGATCCTGGTCAACGGGGCCGATCCCGCCACCATGGAGATCGCCTACGCCCCCAACTTCACCCCCAAGTACAACGCGGCCAACTGCGAGGCCCTGGGCCTGACACCCCCGGAGGGCTACGAGGCCATTGCGGCCGAGTAACCCGGCCCACAACCAGAACCAACAGCCAGCGGGAGGATTCTGTCCTTCCGCTGGTTTTGGCGTAAAAAAACAGCCCTCGCTTCACGGGGGCTGAGGAGGAATGAACTTGAACTTCATGCACCTGATCAACGCCCTGCCGGGCGTAGCGGCCCAGGGCCTTATCTGGGGCATCATGGCCATCGGGGTCTACATCACCTATAAGATCCTGGATGTGGCCGATCTGACCGTGGACGGCACCATGTGTACCGGCGGCGCGGTGTATATCATGCTCACCATGGCGGGCCTGCCCTGGCCGGCGGCCCTGCTGGGGGCCTTCCTGGCGGGCCTGCTGGCGGGCCTGGCCACCGGCTTGTTCCACACCCTGTGCGGCATCCCCGCCATCCTGGCCGGCATCCTGACCCAGCTGGCCCTCTATTCGGTGAACCTGCGCATCATGGGGCAGGCCAACCGGCCCATCAACTCTATACAGTACGACGTGCTGCTCTCCTCCCGGGACGTGCGGGCGCTGAGCATCCAGAACCCGATCTTCATCGGCGCCATCTTCGTGGTGGTGATCATCGCCGTGCTCTACTGGTTCTTCGGCACGGAGCTGGGCTCCTCCCTGCGGGCCACCGGCGCAAACCAGAACATGGCCCGGGCCCAGGGCATCAACACCAACGTGTCCAAGGTGCTGGGCCTGATGCTCTCCAACGGCCTGGTGGCCCTGTCCTCCGCCCTGCTGGCCCAGTATCAGGGCTTTGCCGACGTGAACATGGGCCGGGGCGCCATCGTCATCGGCCTGGCCGCCGTGATCATCGGTGAAGTGCTCTTCTCCAAGGTGTTCCACAACTTCGGCCTGAAGCTGCTGGCCGTGGCCATCGGCGCGGTGCTGTACTATCTGGTGTACCAGGTGGTCATCTGGCTGGGCCTCAACCCCGACGACATGAAGCTGGTCACCGCCCTGATCGTGGCCGCCTTCCTGGCCATCCCCTACTGGAAGTCCCGCTACTTCAGCAAGGCGGGCAAGAGAGGAGCGCAGACCCATGCTTGAGATCAAGGAAATCTACAAGACCTTCAACGCCGGCACCATCAACGAGAAGCGGGCCATGAACGGCGTGTCCCTCACCCTCAACGACGGGGACTTTGTCACCGTCATCGGCGGCAACGGCGCGGGCAAGTCCACCCTGCTCAACCTGGTGGCCGGCGTCTATCCGGTGGACAGCGGCACCATCTCCATCGATGGGCAGGATGTGACCCGCCTGCCCGAGCACAAGCGGGCCAAGTTCATCGGCCGGGTGTTCCAGGATCCCATGATGGGCACCGCCGCCACCATGCAGATCGAGGAGAACCTGGCCCTGGCCGCCCGCCGGGGGCAGGGCCGCTCCCTCCGCCCCGGCATCACCCGGGCCGAGCGGGAGCAGTATAAGGAGCTGCTGAAGATCCTGGATCTGGGCCTGGAGGATCGGCTGACCAGCAAGGTAGGCCTGCTCTCCGGCGGCCAGCGGCAGGCCCTGACCCTGCTGATGGCCACCCTGAAGAAACCCAAGCTGCTGCTGCTGGACGAGCACACCGCCGCCCTGGACCCCAAGACGGCGGCCAAGGTGCTGGACACCACCGAGAAGATCGTCCAGCGGGACAAGCTCACCACCCTCATGATCACCCACAACATGCGGGACGCCATCGCCCACGGCAACCGCCTGATCATGATGTATGAGGGCCGCATCGCCGTGGATGTGTCCGGCGAGGAGAAGAAGAAGCTGACCGTGGAGCAGCTGCTCAACCTGTTCAGCAAGGCCAGCGGATCTGACGAGGCGGACGACAAGCTGCTGCTGGGCTAGCGCCTCAAAAAAGTGGCTAAAGCCACTTTTTTGAAAAAACTGCGGCCCACAGCGCGCAAGCCCTGCCCGCCACCATAGGCGGGCAGGGCTCACACTTGCGGGCCGAGATGTGTTTTCAGCCACGCGCATGTCGCGGCTGAAAACAGAGTGAACTCTGCGAGGCTTTTGGAGAAGCGGCGAGGCGGACGACAAGCTGCTGGGGTGAGCCGGGCGGCCTCCGCCCGGATTCCCCGGGAAAATAGGGAAGGCCCCCGGAACCGATTCAAACTGGTTCCGAGGGCCTTCCCCATTTTAAGAAGGAAGAATACCCAGATAGGTAAGCAGAGAGCAGGTTAAGGCGGCGGCCTCCGCGCGGGTGGCGGGAGCGCCGGGGTCGATATCCTCCAGAGGCGCCCACAGCAGGCTGATGGTGTTGCCCAGCAGGCCGGTCTGGCTCTCGGCCAGGAGCCACACGGACTCCCTGGCCCAGGAGGCATAGGACTGGTAGGCATCCCCGTCCGCCGCGCCGTCGGGGATATCCCGGGCGGCCAGCTCCAGCCTCATCCCCAGCCGCTGGCCCAGACGGGCGGCGATGGTGATGAGCTCCTGCTGGGTAACGGTGCCGTCGGGGTTGAAGCGGCCGCCGCCCACGCCCTCCACCAGACCCAGGGCGGCCACGGCGTTGACGCACATGCCGTACCAGTCGTCCATGGACACGTCGGTAAAGCGGCTCTCGCCGGTGGGCACCCGGCAGTTGAGGGCCTTGGCCAGCAGGGCGCACAGCTCCGCCCGGGTAAGGCTGCCCTCCGGGTTGTAGGTGCCGTTGCCGGAGCCGGATACAATGCCGTAGGCGGCCAGCCGGTCAATGAGGGCGGCATAGGGGGAATCCGCCGTGTCGGAGAAGCCCCGGCTCTGGTAGCCGGTGAGGCCGCAGGCCTCCGCCACAGCCGCAGGCTCGACGTCGGCCCAGCTGCCGCCGGTGCCGCTCTGGAGGGTGACCCCTACGGGCAGGGCCTCCAGCAGGGCGGTAAAGGCGGCCTGATACTCCGGGCTGGAGGCCTGCTCCAGGGAGATATACCAGACCCGGTTGAAATCCAGGCGCAAGTAGCCCTCGGTGGAGCCCTCCGGCGCGGGGGAGCAGAGGAGGACGGCCACCTCGTCGGCCAGATCCGGATCCACCAGCAGGTGGGGGATCACGCCCACCGTGTCGGTGGTGCCGCCGCCGGGGGCGTAGAAGCGGTAGGTGGTGATCTTCATGGCGTCCCCGTCGTCAAAATAGCCGGGCAGGGAGTTCTCGTCCAGGACGATCTGGGCCACCCCCTTGCCGAAGGAGCGGGAGCCGATGACGATGCCGACGCCGGTGTCCCGGACGTCGGAGGCGAAGAGCTCGGATGCACTGGCGGTATTCTCGTCGGCCAGCACAATCACCGGGGCGGTGGTGAGGGCCTCGTCGTTGCTGCCGAAGGCCCCGTAGGAGCCGTCGCTGTCCTTCAGATAGGCCAGCAGGCCGGAGCCGGAGAAGGTGCTCACCGCCCCGATGGCCGCGTCCACCACGCCGCCGCCGTTGCCCCGGAGATCCACAATCCACCGGTCGGCCTGATCCCCATAAGTCTCCAGGCCGTCGGTGAAGTGCTCCACCGTCTCACCGCCGAAGGTGTCACAGTCGATGTAGCCGATGTGGCCGTCCCACAGCTCGGTGTAGGCGGTGGGGATGGTGATGGCCGCCCGGGTGAGGCTGACGGTGGTGCTCTCGCCGTCCCGCAGGTAGGTGACGGCGACCTGGGTGCCCGGCTCACCCTGCAGCAGGCCGGTCATGGTGTCCCCGTCCTGCCCGGCGATATCGGTTCCGTCCACGGCGGTGATCAGATCCCCCGCCTGGAGGCCGCCGGAGGCGGCAGGCGTGTCCTCATATACCCGCTGAATCAGCAGGCCCTCCCCGGTAATCAGGGAGGAGATGCCGATGCCCACCAGCTCGGTGTCCGACAGGGAGCTGCTGAACAGGGCGTACTCCTCCGGGGTGAAATACTGGGTATAGGGGTCGCCTAGGGCCTCCAGCATGCCGGAGATGGTGGACTGCTCCAGCACCTCCTCCGGCACGTCGTCAATATAGTAGACATCCAGCAGATCTCCGGCCTGCTCCGGGGTCAGGGCCCGGGCGGCGGGGGAGAGGGCCAGGGACAGGCCTAGGAACAGGGACAGCAGGCGGGTGCGGCGCTTTCGTTTCATCGGGAAATGCCTCCTTGGGCATAATTTGTTATGTAACCCAATTTTACGACAAAACGGGGGCGGGCGCAAGGGTGTAAGCCAAATTGTAGCTATTTGTCACTTTTTTGAACGGGGCCGCCTCTCCCGGAGGCAAACGGTTCACGGTAGGTTTACAGGCCGTTCACGGCCGGTTCATGTTCCGCAGATAAAATGACCGGGAGTTCAAAAAAGGAAGTGAAGCAGATGACAGATGGAAAAGCATGGCGGCTGGGTTCGGCGCTGACGTGCCTGGCCCTGCTCACCGCCTGCGCCGGCGGCGGTGGAACACCGGAGACCGGGGCCCCGGCGGCGGACGAGACGTCCATTGTCCTCTCCGACAGCGGGGTGGAGGTGGACGGCCAGACTGCCCCCGACAGCGCGGACGCGGCGGTCTACGTGGGGGCGGACATCGTCTACTACGAGGACGGCCGGGACGAGACTTACGGCGAGGGCACCGAGGAGGACGCCCACACCGCCGAAGAGGCGGCGGCCCATACGGTGGTGACCATCACGCAGCCGGGCACCTATCGCGTTTCCGGCACCCTGAGCCTGGGCCAGCTGGCGGTGGATCTGGGGGAGGACGCTGAGGAGGATCCGGAGGCGGTGGTCACCCTGATTCTGGATGGGGCGGACATCACCTGCACCGTGGCCCCGGCGGTGATCTTCTACAACGTGTATGAGTGCGCCTCCGGCGACGAGGAGGACGCCTCCCCCGCGGTGGATACCTCGGCGGCGGGGCCAACGTGGTGCTCTCCGACGGCTCGGTGAACAACATCACCGGCTCCTATGTGGCGCGGATCTACAAGGAGGGTACCACCGACAAGCTCCACAAGTACGACGGGGCCTTTTACTCCAAAATGTCCATGAACGTGGACGGGGAGGCGGAGGGCACCGGCGTGCTCAACCTCACCGCGGACAACGAGGGGCTGGACTCCGAGCTCCATCTGACCATCAACGGCGGCGTCATCAACATCACTGCGGAGAACGACGGTATCAACACCAATGAGGACGGAGTGAGCGTCACCACCATCAACGGCGGCACGGTCACCATCACCGGCGGCCTGGGGGCCGAGGGGGACGGCATCGACTCCAACGGCTATCTGGTGGTGAACGGCGGCACGGTGCTCACCACGGCCAACCCCCAGGCGGGGGAGGGCGGCATTGACTCGGACAGCGGCATCTGCCTCAACGGCGGCACGGTGATCGCCCTGGGCAGCCGCAACGACAGCGCCGCGGCGGACTCCGCCCAGGCCCTGATAGAGCTCACCTTCCGCACCACAGTCCCCGAAGGCAGCGAGGTGGAGCTCCGGGACAGCGAGGGAACTGCGGTGGTGTCCTTTACCGCCCCACGGGATTTCTCCAGCGCAACCCTCTCCGCGCCGGAGCTGGCCTGGGACAGTACCTATACCCTGTGGGTGGACGGCGTGCAGCAGCAGTATACCGGTACCGGCACCATGGCCGGGCCAGGCGGAGGCCCCGGTGGAGGCGGCCAGCCGCCGGAGGGCATGGAGCCGCCGGGAGACGGCCCGGCAGACGGCGGAGGGACGCCACCCGCGGAGGAGCCCCCGGCGGGCGAGACGCCGCCGGAGCCCACCGGTAGGTCATCCCAAGGGGAGGGCATGGAACCGCCGGAGGGCGGTCAGCCTCCGGAAGGCATGCAGCCCGGCGGGCGGCCGGGTGACGGCGGTGCCGCCGACGAGCCCGGGGAAACGGCGTTTGTCATCACGGCGGACAGCCACGCGTTCCAGGGCGTGGGAGACCTGGTATCCGGGGAATAGAAATAGATAGAAAGAGCAAGCGGCTGGGAAGTGTTCCCAGCCGCTTTGAGACTGTCGATAAACCCTCCTGCCAAAGGACTCGGAGGGAAGGATAGTGTGAAAGGCTGCCCCGCAGGGCGTTTCGGAGCGCAACCGCTGCTATGCGGCGGCACTTGGCGCGGAGATGAACCGTCAGGGTTCCCTTTCGCGTTGGATCAAACAACTTTTTGAAACTTTTTGAAGTTTCAAAAAGTTTGGCAGCCTGTCGAAAAGACGTTTTCGACAGGCTGCAAGCGGCTGGGAAGTGCTCCCAGCCGCTTTGTCAAAGCTGCCGCTATGCCTCTCCGATAACCCGGACGGCGGTGCCGTAGGCGCAGATCTCGGCGGCGGACTGCATGATGGAGGCGGAGGCGTAGCGGATGGCGATCACCGCGTCGGCCTCCATGGCGATGGCCTCGTCCACCATGCGCTTGGTGGCGATCTGCCGGGCCTCATTGAGCATCTCGGTATAGCCCTCGATCTCACCGCCCACCAGGGTCTTCATGCCGGCCATGAAGTCCTTGCCGAAGTTCTTGCACTGCACCACGCTGCCCTTGACCATGCCCAGGGCCTCGATCCGCTTGCCGGGGATATATTCAATATTTAGAAGCAGCATCCTCTTCTCCTCCTTGAATTTGCTTGAGCCGCTGCCAGAGGGCCAGCAGGACACCCACGATCACAGCGGAGGGGACGGCGATGAGAATCAGCAGCAGCCACAGCGGCGGCGCGTCCGCGGGATCCAGGGAGATGGCCCACAGAATCAGCCCGATGATGCCGGCCATGAGGCCCACAAACACCGCCGCGGCCACCACCGGCCCCACATACCGTTTTCTGGTATCCTTCTTCCGAATGTTCACGAATTGGGTTCCCTCCTCCTGCTCCATACGCTCCATCTCTGCCAGCCAGCGGCCGGCGTCCAGGTTGGGGAGCTGTTCGTCTGTTCGGGCCAGCTCCTGGCAGAGAGAGCGCATGGTTCCCAGGTTTTTCTGGGCCCGCTCCAGCTGGATGACGTGGCGCAGCAGGCCGTCGGCGAGGGTAAGTTCTCCCTGCTGCATCCGCCGGATCTCCTCCAGGGGCACGTCCAGCTTGCGCAGCAGCTTGATCTTGCGCAGGGTCTCCACATCCTCCTCACCATAATCCCGGTAGCCGTTGTCTGCGTTCCGACCGGGGGAGAGCAGTCCCTCCTTTTCATAGAAGCGGATATTCCGCTTTGAAATTCCAACCAGCTGCTCTACCTCGTTTATCTTCACGCAAATCACCTCGGCTTATGCTTACCATACACCTTCCACCGGGTGGAAGGTCAAGGGAAATCATTCCCGATCCGTAGTATACACCAGCCCGCACGAAATTGCCAGAGGCATTTGATACCGCGCCCCCACTTCGGCTTGCAATAGGGGTATCAGTCTGATAAAATAACACCGAATGGCATGGTGCCATTCCACAGCGCGGCCCAACGACAATGTTTTCAGGTGATAGTATGTATTTTCGCCGTATTGCGGATCTCAGAGTAGACAGCGATCTGACCCAGCGGGCGGTGGCGGCCCACCTGAATATGAATCTGGAGGTCTACCGCCGCTATGAGAAGGGCATCCGGGAGATCCCGGTGTGGGCCCTGCTCAAGCTGGCGGAGCTCTACCATACCAGCACGGACTATATCCTGGGCCGGACTGACGACCCGAGGCCGCCCCGTGCGTAAGCTGGCATGGTTTGCCGGCGCCTTCTCGGCGGCGGTCTTCCTGGCGGTATACCTGCTGCCGGAGGGGCTTCTGCTCCCGGCGGGGGCGGCGTGTGCCCTGGCGGCCCTGCTGGGGCTGCTGCTCCGGGGTGACCGCCGCCGGCGGATGATGCTGGCCTGCCTGGGGCTGGCGGCGGGCCTGGCGTGGACGGGCACCTATGGTCAGCTGACCCACGCCCCGGCCCAAGCCCTGGCGGGGACGGAGGGCACCATCTCCGCCACGGCGGCCGACTGGCCCCGGGAGACCGCCTACGGCAGCTCGGTGCTGGTGTATCTCCGCCCGGAGAGGGGCCTGCCCATCTCCACCCGGCTGTACCTGGACGACCCGTCCCCCGATCTGCGGCCCGGCGACACGCTGACCGTTCCGGCGGAGCTGCGCCTGGCGGACACCATCGCCGGGGAGCACACCGACTACTACTACGCCAAGGGCATCCTGCTGGTGGCCTACGGCGAGGGGGAGGCGGAGGTATCCCGCCCGGCCCGCCCGCCCTGGTGGACGTGGCCCTCCTATGCGGCAAAGGCCCTGGAGGACAGCGTGGAGCGGGCCTTCCCCGACTGGGCCGCGCCCCTGGTCACCGCCCTGATCACCGGCGAGGATGCGGGTATGGACGGGGGCGAATACGCCGCCCTCCGGCGTACCGGCCTGTCCCACGTGATCTCGGTGTCCGGCCTTCACGTGTCCTTTCTGGCGGGGTGTCTGGCCGCCCTGCTGGGGGCGTGGAGGCGGCGCACCGCCGTGATCAGCATCGCCCTCATGTTCTTCTTCGCCGCTGCGGTGGGGAACACCCCGGCGGTGCTGCGGGCGGCCTTCATGCAGTCCATGCTGCTGCTGGCGCCCCTGGTGGGCCGGGAGGACGACCGCGCCACCTCCCTCTTTACCATCCTGATGCTCCTGCTGGCGGCCAACCCCTATGCGGCGGCCAGCGTGTCCCTCCAGCTCTCCTTCGCCGCCGTGGCGGGGATCTACCTGTTCACCGGACGGCTGAACGACAGGCTCCGGGCCCTGCTCCCAAGCGAGCCCAAGGGCTTCTGGCCCCGGCTGGGCAGACTGGCGGGGGAGTTCGTGTTCGCCAGCCTGTCCACAACCCTGGGGGCCATCGTGTTCACCACGCCCCTGACGGCGGTATACTTCCACTCGGTGTCCCTGATCGCGCCCCTGGCCAACCTGCTCACCCTGTGGGCCTTCTCCCTGGCCTTTCTGGGCGGGCTGACGGTGTCGCTGGCGGGGCTGGCCCTCCCGGCCCTGGCCGGGGTGCTGGCCTGGCCCGTGTCCCTGGCGGTATGGTTTGTCCAGACCGTGACGGCGGCCCTGGCCCGCCTGCCCTTTGCCTCGGTGTCCACTCAGTCGGTCTATCTCAGGCTGTGGCTGCTGCTGGTGTACGGCCTGCTGCTGCTCTACCTGCTCTGGCGGGGAGAGAAAAAGCGGCCTCTGGTGCCCGTGGGGCTGGGGAGCGCGGCCCTGTGCGGGGCCCTGGTATTCAGCGCCGCCGCCCGCACCGGCGGCGCCCTCACCGTGTCGGTGCTGGACGTGGGGCAGGGCCTGTCGGTGGCCCTCGCCTCCGGCGGCCGCACCGCCCTGGTGGACTGCGGCGGCACCGGCTCCGACGATCCCGGCGATGTGGCCGCCGACTACTTTCAGGATCTGGGCCTGCGGCGCATTGATCTGGTGGTGCTCACCCACTACCATGAGGATCACGCCGGCGGCGTGCCGGAGCTGCTCAACCGCCTGGACGTGGGCCTGCTGATCCTCCCCGACGTGGAGGAGGACGACCCTCTGCGGGCGGAGATCACCGCGCTGGCCGCGGAGCACGGCGTGGAGACCCTGTTTGTCAGCGAGAACACCGGCGTGGAGCTGGGGGAGGCCGCCTTGACAATCTACGGACCCCTGGGCACCGGCGGGGGAAACGAGGAGGGCCTTTCCATCCTCTGCACCGCCGGGGAGTTTGACGCCCTGATCACCGGGGACATGAACAGCGCGGTGGAGCACCGGCTGGTGAAGTACGGGAACCTGCCCGACATCGAGCTGCTGGTGGCGGGCCACCACGGCTCCAAGTACTCCACCTCGGAGGAGCTGCTGCTGGAGACACAGCCGGAGACGGCGGTGATCTCCACCGGCTACAACACCTACGGCCACCCGGCCCCCGAGACCCTGGAGCGCCTGGCCGCCGCCGGGTGCGACATCTACCGCACCGACTGGTCGGGGACGGTCACCGTCACCGCCCAACCATAGAAACGAGGGATTTCATGCCGCCCAAAGGAAAAGCGGACAACACCGCCTATCAGAAATTGAAGAAGGATATTAAGGAGGGAACCATCGGCACCCTCTACGTGTTCCACGGGGAGGAGGCCTATCTCCGGGACTACTACCTGGGGCAGATGAAGAAAAAGCTCCTGCCCGCCGGCATGGAGGAGTTCAACCTCCACACCATGAACGGGAAGGAGTTCGACGTAAAGACCCTGGCCCAGATGGTGGACTGCCTGCCCATGATGAGCGAGCGCACCCTGATCGTGGTCAGCGACTACGACATCTTCAAGGGGGACAAGGACGCCCTGGCGGCGGTGCTGCGGGATCTGCCCGACTACGTGTGCCTGGTGTTCGTCTACGACCTGCTGGAATATAAATCAGACGCCCGCACCAGGCTGGCCGCCCTGCTGAAGGAGAAGGGGAGCGTGGTGCCCTTCAACCGCCAGGGCCAGGGGGACTTGATCGACTGGATTTCCCGCCGGTTCCGGGCCCTGGATCACGACATCGGCACCGAGGATGCCAAGTATCTGATCTTCCTGTGCGGCGATCTGATGAACAACCTGATCTCCGAGATCGGCAAGATCGGGGCCTATGCCAGGCACCACCGGGTGACCCGGCAGGACATCGACGCCGTGGCCACCCCTCAGCTGGACGCGGTGGTGTTCCAGATGACCGACGCCATCGCCGCCGGCAACTTTGACCAGGCGGCCTCGGTGCTGGGGGATCTCCTCCACATGCAGGAGGCCCCCATCAAGCTGCTGGCCGTGCTGGGCAAGCAGCTGCGGCAGCTCTACACCGCCCGGCTGGCCATCGAGCACAAGAAGGGGACAAAATACCTGATGGAGCTGTGGGGGATGCGCTCCTCCTATCCGGCGGAGCGGCTGATGCAGTCCGCCCGGCGCTTCTCCCTGCCCTGGTGCCGCCGGGCGGTGGTGCGCTGCGGGGAGACGGATCTGGCCATGAAGTCCACCGGGGCGGACGGCGAGGAACTGCTCATCGGCCTGCTCATGGAGCTGGCCGTCAAGAAAGGAGCCTGAATATGAAGAACAAGACCTGGATGGGAGTGGCCGCCGCGGCGGCCGTAGGGGCCGCGGGCTGGTACTGGGCGGCTGGCAGCCGCCGCCGGGCGGTGGAGCATCTGCGCCGGGAGGCCAAGCGCCTGCTGGCGGTGCGCAGGGACGAGCTGGCCGCGCTGTGCGCCGCCGCCGAGGCCGGGGAGCTGGCCGCCGACGCTCTGGGGCCGGTGCCTCTGGACGGGGTGGAGCTGGAGTCCGTGCGCCTGGAGAACGGCGCCGCGGTGCTCACGCTCCGGGGAGAGCGGGGGGCCGCCTGGCTGTCCAGCGTCCCGCTGGCCCAGCTGGGTATCCACGGGCAGCCCTGGCGGGGGAGCGCCCGGCCCGGCGCCCTCTACACCGAGTACCTGGGGGGCGGCTGGTACGCCGGATACGCCTGCCTGGGCTGGCGCTGACATGCTGCGCATCCGGGAGGCCATCGTGGTGGAGGGCCGCTACGACAAAAACACCCTCTCCCAGCTGGTGGACACCGTCATTATTGAGACCTCCGGCTTCGGTATTTTTAAGGATAAGGAGCGGCTGGCCCTGTTGCGCCGTCTGGCGGAAAAACGGGGGCTGATTGTCCTCACCGATCCGGACGGGGCGGGCTTTGTGATCCGCAGCCACTTGAGGGGCAGCCTGCCTCCGGATCGGGTGAAGCACGCCTATGTGCCCGACATCTACGGCAAGGAGCGCCGCAAGCGCCAGGGCGGCAAGGAGGGCAAGCTGGGCGTGGAGGGCATGCGGCCGGAAGTGCTGGAGGCCGCCCTCCGACGGGCGGGGGCCACCTTCCTGGACGAGGCGGGGGAGCGGGCCGCCCCGGCCGGACGTCCTATCACCAAGGCGGATTTTGTCGCTCTGGGCCTGTCCGGCGGCCCCGGGGCGGCAGATAGGCGGCGGGCCCTGCTCCAGCGGCTGGAGCTGCCCGAACACCTGTCCCCCAACGCCATGCTGGAGGTGCTCAACGCCCTGTTCACCCGCGAGGAGCTGGACGGTCTGCTGCAGGGCCCGTCAGGCGGATCTCTCTGAAAAATTTCCTCCCAAAATTTCAAAAAGGGCTTGACGAAGAAGTTAAGTTGTGCTATCTTATTATCAGAAATAATAATTATTACTGATTACTATTTCTCTACACAATGAGATCAAAGTAAACAAATGGTAAATATGTTTAGGAGGTAATGAAACATGAAAAAGTGGGTTTGCTCCGTCTGTGGTTACGTGCATGAGGGTGACACCGCCCCCGACTTCTGCCCCATCTGCAAGGCTCCCAAGGAGAAGTTCGTCCTCCAGGGCGGCGACCGCACCTGGGCTGCCGAGCACGTGGTGGGCGTGGCCAAGGGCGCTCCCGAGGAGATCATCCAGGGCCTGCGTGAGAACTTCCAGGGCGAGTGCTCTGAGGTTGGTATGTACCTGGCCATGGCCCGTGTGGCTCACCGCGAGGGCTATCCCGAGATCGGCCTGTACTGGGAGAAGGCCGC
>LBJMR02800__coassemble_513_pt1 | contig 25961 bp, 26 predicted proteins | sample LBJMR02800__metabat2_low_PE_034 | metagenome-assembled genome bin LBJMR02800 | reverse complement strand
CCACCAAACCCGTCCTGGGGCCCCGCCTGGGCGGTGAGGCCGGAGGCCGCCCGTGCCCCCATCACGTCGGCCTCGTGCTCCAGGGCGGCGTTCTCCACCACCGGGAAGCCGCCCGCCACCCGGCCCTGGGCCTGCTGCACCACGTGGGCCAGCTCGTGGCCCAGCACGTCCATGCCGGCCCGCTCGTCCAGCAGGATGTCGGTGCCCTGGGCCACCGCCTGGACCCCCATCTCCTCCGGGATGCGGCCCCGGCTGATGCGGATGTTGGTAAAGTCCGCGCAAAAGCCCGGCTCAAATTTCTCCCGCAGCTGGGGAGACATGGGCTGGGGCGCGCCGGCGCCGGACAGATGGAGCAGCTGGCTCCGGGAGGGCGCCGCCTCCTGGGCGGGCGGCGCGGCCCGGTCCGGCGCCTTGCGTCTGTTCTGATAGGTCTGCATCTGCCATGTCCCCCTTTTCAAAATGAATAGACGGCACAGAACTCCGTCTCCCTGACCGCCCGGTTTCCCCAGAGCAGCAGTCTGTCACATAGGGAAAACGCGTTTCGGTCGATGGCGGAGGCCCATACCTCCGTCTCCGGGGGCAGGATGGCCCTGGCCGCCCCGATGCTCCGGGCGATGAGGGCCGCCGCCGTCCGGCCGCCCCGGAACTCCGGCAGCACATACAGCCCAGCCAGATGGCATCCCTCCCCCCTGTGGTCAATCAGGAATACGCCGGACAGGACCCCGTTTTCCACACAGAAGCTGGAGAGCTCCCCCCAGGGGCGGGTCAGACGGTTCCTATCGGCAAAATCCGGCAGTTCCCCGGCATCCAGCATAGACAGGTAGGAGTCCTGCACGGCTGCCGGACTATCCTGGACACTGTACACCGTCAGTCCTGGAGAAGGGCTGAACTTTACATCCGGGATATCCCCCAGCCGGGTGGAGAAGCCCGTGGCCACCGCCTTTGACCGGGAAAAGCCCGCCCGCTCCAGAATGCCCAGCGTCTGCCCCCCGTGCTCCAGCATGCTGGGGGAGTAGATGGCCTTGACCTCCCGGGCGCCCCGGGCGCGGAGCTGCCCCAGCAGTCCCCGGAGCAGGTAGGTCCCCAGCCCGCACAGCCTGGCCCTGGGATCCACAAAGATGTAGCGGAGGCAGTAACCTCCCCCCTGCTCCTGCTGGGCCAGGGCGGCGCCGCAGGCGGACGCGCCGTACACCGCGCCGACGCACACGGTATCGTTCCGCCCCAGCAGGCCGCGGAAGTTCCCGGGGATGTACTGCAAAAAGGCCCCATCCTCCGGCCCCACCAACCATAAGGTCAGTCGCTCCAAGGTTTCTCCTCCTTCCCCCATTTTCCTGATTCTTATTATACCACCCCCTTAGACGGTTTGGGTCTGTATTCTGCCTCCGTATCCCCTTGTTCACGGCGCTCGAGAGGCGGATCGCTGAACCATCCCCCGACTCAGACTGCCTGATCAGACGGCAATAACGGGATTTGCCCGCCTTCCCCCGCTGTGGGGATGAAGCCGCCTGGAGGCTGTTCCGCTGGGTGGTTCGGATTTGTCTGCTCTGCTGTATCACCGACCTTTGATCGGATATTTGCATCGTATCCACCCGGTAGACTGCATGGTGGAATAGCCTCCAAAATAAAAGGGCTATTTTTTATACACTCGTTTCCTTCGGATACGGAAAACCGGCCGATTTGACCGGATTTTCGCCAAATGAGTTGGCACACATTTTGCTATTTTTCATGGTCAGCTCACCGACAAACCACACACCAGGTCAGGAGGTAACCAATGAATTACAGCGAACAATATCAGTCCAGGCTGGGAACGCTGGAGGGCGCTCTGTCCATGATTCAGTCCGGCGATACCATTGCCACACCCATCTACGGAAATGAGCCCACCCAATTTCTGAAGCAGCTGCATACCATCGCCCCCCGGGTGGAGCACGTGTCGCTGTGGACCATGCTCATGATGGGGGACTACCCCGTCATGACGGACGACTCCCTGAAGGGCCGCATCGACATCATCTCCTTCTTCTACAACAACAACTGCAGAGACGGCCACGCCACCGGCCGCTATGAGATGACCCCCCTGAACCTGCATTCGGTGGGACCCACTGTGGTAGAGACCCGGCGCCCCACGGTCTTTGTGGCCGCTGTCTCCCCCATGGACGCCCACGGCAAGGTCTATCTGTCCTTCGATCTGCAGGCCACGCTGGAGTGCCTGGAGGCCGCGGACAAGGTCATCTTCGAAATCAACCCCCACATTCCCCGGGTATTCGGTGAGACGGCGCTGCCCATCGAGTGCGCCGATTACATCTATGAGGCGGCTACGCCCCTGCCCCTCGCCCCCCTGGCCCCGTCCTCCCCGGTGGAGAAGAAGATTGCGGAGCACGTGGTCTCCCTGATCCACGACGGCGACTGTATCCAGCTGGGCATCGGCGGCATGCCCAACGCGGTGGGCGAGGCCCTGATGGATAAGCACGACCTGGGCATCCACACGGAGATGATCACCTCCTCCATGGGCAAGCTGCTGAGGGCCGGTGTGGTGACCAACGCCCGCAAGAACTTCAACACCGGCAAGACCATCGGCGCGTTCGCCTGGGGTGACCAGCCGCTGTACGACTACCTGGCGGAGAACACCTCCGTGTGCCTGCGCCGGGCCGCCTGGGTCAACGACCCCTTCAACATCGCCCAGAACGACAACATGGTCTCCGTCAACACCGCCATCCAGATCGACCTGACCGGCCAGGTCTGCTCTGAGAGCATCGGTCCCAAGCAGTTCTCCGGCACCGGCGGCGCGTCGGACTTCGCCTACGGCGCGTTCCACTCCAAGGGTGGCCGGGGGATCATCGCCCTGGCCTCCACGGCCAAGGGCGGAACCATCTCCAAGATCCAGCCCACCCTGAGCCCCGGCTCCGTAGTCTCCATCTCCCGCAACCTGGTGGACTATGTGGTCACCGAGTACGGCATCGCCAAGCTGAAAAACCGCACGGTGCGTCAGCGGGTGGAGAACCTGATCGCCATCGCCCATCCCGACTTCCGGGCCGAGTTGCGGAAGCAGGCCGACGAGCTGATGCTCTGGTAAGTTGTAAAAGCCGCGCCTGTTCGTCTCTTCCCACACCCTTCCAGCGGCTTTCACAAAACAGAGGCCCCATATCGGCTGATATGGGGCCTTCTCTTGCTATCGGCACACAGTTGAGACAGGAGGAATCTCGATGGAATCAGACAGGGAGCCGCTGGGCCTGAGCCGCCCGGTACCGCCGGAAATCACCCGGTGTCTCCGCGCCGCAAACCCGGGCTTCCAGAGCGGCGAGGCGGGCTATCTGGAGAACTGCCAGCGCTGCGTGGCCGCCTATGAACTGCTCCGGCGGGGCTATGCCGTCATGGCACGGCCGCGGGTGCTGTCGCGGCCTGATCCTCTGACCCGCCTCACCGGCCGGGAGGGTTGGCCCACCGTCTTTGGGGTCGGGCGGATGGAGCCCTGCGGGGCGGCCACGCCCTCTATGGCCCGGGAGCGGGTCGCCCGCCGCATGCGCGGCTACGGGGAGGGCAGCCGGGCGGTGGTAAAGATCACCTGGCTGCATAACGGCCAGGGCCACGTGTTTATGGCCGAGCTCTTGCGCGGACAGGTGTACTTCGTCGATCCCCAGAGCGGGGTGTCCGATGTGGACTGGTATTTCGACCACGCCGACCCCGCCCGGGTATTCCTGATGCGCACGGATCAGGCCCCGCTTGCGGAGCGGATCTCTCTCTGCTGTGAGCCGTCCCGATGACCCCGATGACATTGCGAAGAAAGAAGGAAAAAACATGACCGATATCGTGATAAACGCGGAGCGGTGCATCGGCTGTGGGGCCTGCGTCCGGGACTGCCTGCGGGAGCTGCTCACCGTAGAGGGCGGCAAGGCCCAGGTCCGGGAGGGCTTTTGCATCCGGTGCGGCCACTGTGCGGCGGTGTGTCCGGCGGACGCCATCCGGCTCTCCGGCTGCCCGGAGGATGAGCTGCTGCCCTATAAGCCGTCGGAGTTTGACATTCCCCCGCAAAAGCTGCTGAACTTCCTGAAATTCCGGCGCAGCGTGCGCCAGTTCCAGAGCCGTCCGGTGGATGCGGACATGCTGGCCGCCCTGCTGGAGGCCGCCCGGTACGCCCCCACCGGCGGCAATCAGCAGATGAACCGCTATATCCTGCTGGAGGAGCGGCGGGAGGCGGTCATCCAGCTGGTGCTCCAGACCTTGTACGACGCCGTGCAGCGGCTGGATGAGGAGCCCGCGCTCCAGGAGCTGAGGCCGTACCAGCCTCTGTGCACCGGCATGTACCGGGCCTGGCAGGAGCGGCGGGAGGACCGGCTGCTCTACGGCGCTCCCTGTGTCCTGCTGACCGTGGCCCGCCGCCCCCAGTCCGTCTCCGGCCGGGTGGACGGGGCCCTGGCCTCCGCCAACCTGGAGCTGATGGCCCACGCCCTGGGGCTGGGGGCCTGCTACGTGGGCTTTGTGGGCATTGCCGCGGGGCTGAATCCGGAAGTGCGCAATCTGCTGGGCGTGCGGAAAAAGGAGGAGCTGATCTCCACCCTGGCCATCGGCCACCCCGCCGTGCGGTACCACCGGACGGTGAGCCGCCAGAGCGCCGACCTGACCCGGCTGTGACCCGGGCCTTTGAAGCGCCGGGCGGGCCGTCCCACATAATCCAGAAAAAAGCAGCTCCGCCGCACACCATGTGCGGCGGAGCTGCTTGCTTCTCTATGGCCTTAGAGCTTGTGGCAGCACAGGCCCTCCACGTCGTGGGCCGCCTCCATCAACACCTCGCTGACGGTGGGGTGGGCGTGGATGGTCTCGCCCAGCTGCTCCACGGTGAGGCCGTGGCGGATGGCCAGCACCGCCTCGCTGATGAACTCGGTGGCGTAGGGGGCCACCACGTGGCAGCCCAGCACCCTGCCGGTAGCTTCATCGGCCACCACCTTGGCAAAGCCGTCCGGGCAGGCGACGGCCAGGGCCCGGCCGTTGCCGGAGACGTTGAAGCGCCCCGTCTGAACGGTGTAGCCTGCCTCTCTGGCCTTCTCCTCGGTGAGGCCCACGCAGGCGATCTCCGGGGTGGTATAGATGCAGCCGGGCACGGCGGAGTAGTCCATCTTCCGGTGCTCTCCGGCGGTGTTGTGGGCGGCCACGATGCCCTGGGCCGTGGCCACGTGGGCCAGCTGCTGCTTGCCGGTGATGTCGCCGATGGCATAGATGTGGGGCACACTGGTGCGCAGCTCGTCATCCACCTTCACAAAGCCCCGCTCGGACTCCACGCCGGCGGCCTCCAGGCCCAGGTTCGCGGTGTCCGGCTTCCGGCCGGTGGCCAGCACCACCAGCTCGCCCCGGGCGGTCATGGTCTGGCCCTCCTTCTCAAAGACGCAGGCGGGGCCGTCCTGGATCTCCAGCACCTTGGCGCCGGTGTGGATGGTCACGCCCTTGTCGGTGAGCAGCTCGGTCATGGTGGCGCACACGTCGGGGTCGTTGCCGTAGAGGATGGTGGGCAGCATCTCCACGATGGTCACCTGCTTGCCCAGATCCCGGAACAGGGTGGCAAACTCCACGCCGATGACGCCGCCGCCGATGATCACCACCGACTCGGGGCACTCCTCCAGGGCCAGCACGCCGTCGGAGTTGAGCACGCCGGGCTTGTCGGTGCCGGGGACGGGGATCGTGGCGGGGACGGAGCCGGCGGCCAGGATGATCTGCTCCGCCTCAAACTCCTCCTCGCCGGCCCGGAAGGTGTGGGGGCCGGTGAGCACCGCCTCGGCCCGGACGATGTCGGCGCCGTGGCCGGCCACCAGGTTCTCCACGCCGCTGCGCAGCTGCTTGACCACCTTGTCCTTGCGCTTGGCCATCTTCTTGTACTGGAAGGAATACTCCCCCAGGGTGATGCCCAGGGACTTGGCCCCGGCCAGCTCGTGGTAGGCCTCCGCACTGTGGAGCAGGGCCTTGGTGGGGATGCAGCCCCGGTTCAGACAGGTGCCGCCCAGGTCCCGCTTCTCCACCAGAACGGTCTTTTTGCCCAGCTGGGCGGCCCGGATGGCGGCGATATAGCCGCCGGGGCCGCCGCCGATGACCGCCACCTCATAGTGTTTCATGCTGTCTCCTCCTGTCGTAATTGAAAGCAGCCGTGGGTGCGGGCGTACTCAATGGCCCGGCGGGCGTCCACCCGCATGGGCCCGTTCCGGGTCACCGCGCAGGTGATCACATCCCCCGGCTGGAAGAAAATTTCCCGCTCACCGTCCAGGGCCAGGGTGCCCTGGTAGGTCATGGTGCGGGTCACCGGCTCCCCCAGGGGCAGCCGGCAGACATTCTGAATGTGCACGCCCCGCACCGTTCCCGCCCCCATGGGGGCCAGGGTGTTGGGCGCCCCGCCGGTGAACTCCGCCGACGCGCCCCAGTCGTCCTCCCGGTCCACATGCAGGCTCGTGCCCACCAGGGCGGAAAAGCCGATGGAGGCCATGGAGCACTGGGTGACCACCACCTGGTCGATCTCCTCATACGCCCAGATCGCCTTGGAGCCCACAAAGGGATTGCGGCAGAACACCAGGTCGATGAGGGCCAGATCCACAAAGGAGCCGTTTTTCCACACCTCGATGAACTTGGCCGGCCGGGCGCACTCGGCGGCGGGGACCATGTGCCCGGCCAGGACAGCGGCGGCCATGCCGGCCACCGTGCCCTCCATCAGCTCCGGGTAGACGTTGTTGGTGCCGGTGGACATGGAGAGCATGGGCACGTGCCGGGTGCCCTTGGCGGCCGCCCGGCTGGTGCCGTCGCCGCCCATGACGATCAGGGCGTCCGCCCCGATGCGCTCCATCTCCGCGGCGAAAAAGACGGTGTCCGCCTGGGTGTCCGTCCGCTCCATGTCGTAGATCTCCAGCTGGGACAGATCACCGGGATAGCCGGGGATCTGCCGCTTCTGGAGCAGCAGGCGGCCGTAGCCCAGCCGATCCGGCATCAGATAGACCTTCTGATCGCCCACCGCGGCGGCCGCCAGGACAATCCGCTCCAGAATATTCAGCTTTTCGGTGTCGTCAATGGTGGTGGCGGCGGTGAACAGGCGGCGGATGTCCTTCCCTGACTGGGGGTTGCACGCAATCCCGATGATCCCCATGGCGTTACTGCTGCTCCGCCAGCTTGCGCAGATCGCTGTACATGGGGCCGTGGCTCATCATGCCGCCGTCCACGCAGATCTCCTGGCCGGTGACAAAGCCGCTCTCGTCGCTGGCGAAGAACAGGGTCATGTAGCCGATGTCCTCCGGGCAGCCATACCGGGCCACGTCGATCTGGTGCAGATAGATGTCCTTGTAGAACTGGGGCATCCGGTCGTCGTTCTGAGGGGTGACGATCAGGCCGGGCTCGATGCAGTTGCAGCGGATGTTGTCCTTGCCGTACTGGTAGGCGATGTTCTTGCTCAGGTTGGCCACGCCGGCCTTGGCGGGGCCGTAGGCGCTCCAGCCCAGGTTGCCGGCCACGCCGGCGGTGGAGCCGATGTTGATGATGGAGCCGCCGCCGTTCTTCTGCATGTGGGGGATGGCGTACTTGCTGGTCAGGAACACGCTGCGCAGGTCGGACTGGAGCATCTCGTCCCAGGCCTCGCTGCTGAGGTCGGCTACGTTGCCGTCCTCGGCGGCGGTGCTGGCGGCGTTGTTCACCAGCACGTCCAGCTTGCCGTAGGCCTGCACCGTGTCCTCGATCAGGGCGATCACCGAGTTCTCATCGGTGATGTCCAGCTTGTGGAAGCTGGCGGAGAAGCCCTCGGCCTTGATCTCGCCCGCGACCTCCTCGCCGCGCTCCACCCGGCGGCCGGTGACCACCACATGGGCCCCCTGCCGGGCCAGAACCTTGGCGATGCCGATGCCAATGCCGCTGGTGGAGCCGGTGACAATGGCCACCTTGCCGGTCAAATCAAATACTTTGCTCATAGTGCACCTCTATCATATCTTCTCAGTTTTCATGCTGCGCCGCCCGGCCGTCGGCCCAGGGGGCGCTATGGCTGATGGCGCCGCCATCCAGCACCAGGCTCTCCCCGGTCATCCACCGGGAGGCGTCGGACACCAGGAAGGCCGCCGCGTCGGCCACGCAGGCCCCGTCTCCGTGACCCAGGGCCAGCAGGGCCTGCCGGTCGATGCGGTCGAAGGCCGCCTTGGCCGCCGGTATGCCGGCCATCCTGGCGTCCACCTCCGGCTCCAGCACCAGGCCGGGCACCAGGCAGTTGCACCGCAGTCCGCTGCGCCCATACTGGGCGGCGATGGAGCGGGTGAGGGACTCCAGCCCCGCCTTGGCGGCGCTGTAGGCGGCGTAGCCGTCCTCCCCCCGGCGGGCGCCGGTGGTGCCGATGTTGACGATGACGCTCTCCGGCTGGGCCAGCAGCAGGGGGATGACGTGCTTGCACACGATGAAGTGGCAGCGCAGGTTGATCTCCATGTGGCGATCCCAGTCCTCCAGAGTGACTTCGTGGAGGGGCGGCTGCACATCCGCGTGCCAGAAGACGTTGTTGACCAGTGCATCTACCCGGCCGGTCTGGGTACAGGTCTGGGCCTGGGCCTCCTTGACCTGGGCCTCGTCGCAGACGTCGCAGTGGATGTAAATGGCCTGGCCGCCCTGCTCCCGGATCTGTGCGGCCACCTGGCGGCCGGCCTCGTCCTGAATGTCCCAGATGGCCACAAAGTAGCCCATGTCGGCCAGGCGCTGGGAGATGTGCCGTCCCGAGCCGCCGGCGCTGGCGCCGGCCCCGCCGGTGACAATGGCAGTTTTCTGTTCCATGCTGTGTTTCCTCTCCTGGGACTGCGGCGGGGCGGCCGTGTCCGGCGCCCCGCCGCCCGTTCCCATACCTGTGGTGCCTGTCAGTTGCCGTTGGACTCGGGGCGGGACTTCTTCAGTTCCTCCACGCCGTCCACCACGACGCGGCCCTTCTCCTCGTCCAGCAGCTCCTTGCCCAGGGTCTGCTTGACGGCACGGATCACGTCCATCTTGTCGGGGACGATCTCCCACTCCACCATGCCCACGGGGATGTAGGTGTTGGGGGTGCCCACCCGGACGATGGGGGCCTTGAGGGCGCCGGCCTCCCGCTCGGTGACCTGGGCGGCGATCTCGGCGCCGAAGCCGCCGCGGATGTTGGCCTCGTGGGCGATCACCAGGTGGCCGGTCTTGCGGATGGAGGCCAGCACGGTGTCGATGTCAAAGGGGATCAGGGTGCGGGGGTCGATGACCTCGCAGGAGATGCCCTGCTTCTCCAGATCCTCGGCGGCGGCCAGGGCGTCCTTGAGCAGCTTGTGCCACGCCACGATGGTCACGTCGGTGCCCTCCCGGCGGATGCGGGCCTGGCCGAAGGGGATCAGGGCGTCCTCCTCCGCCTCGGGGATGTCGGCGTGCTCGGTGTAGCAGGTGGTGCGGCAGTCCAGCCAGAGCACGGGGTCGTTGTCCCGGATGGCGTATTTCATCATGCCGTAGGCGTCCTCGGGGAAGGTGGGCACGGCGATCTTCAGGCCGGGGTAGTTCATGACCCAGCCCTCCACGCACTCGGAGTGGTGGGCGCCGCACTGGGAGCCGATGCCCTGGGCGGAGCGGATGACCATGGGCACGGGCACCTTCTGGTTGGACAGCCAGTACTCCTTACAGGCGCCGTGGGCGATCTCGTTCATGGCCAGCACCAGGAAGTCGGGGTACATAAACTCCACGATGGGGCGCAGGCCCATCCAGGCCATGCCCACCGCGATGCCGGTGAAGCCCTTCTCGTCCAGGGGCATATCCATGACCCGCTCGGGGAAGTTCTGGTACAGGGAGAACAGCTTGGTGATGGCGCCGCCGAAGACGCCCACGTCCTCGCCCATGTAGTAGATCTTATCGTCCCGCTTCATCTCCTCAAAGATGGCGGCCTCCAGAGCCTGCGCGTAGCTGACGTTTCTCATTACAGCTTACCTCCTTCCGTGTTGGAGAACACCTTGTCGGCACCCTTGGTCATGTCGCCGGTGATCCTGGGCTGCTGATAGGCCCACTCGAAGGCCTCGGCGATCTCGTTCTTGATCTCCTTGGTGTAGCCCTTGAGCTCCTCCTCGGTGCACACGCCCATCTCCTGGAGCACCTTCTCAAAGCGGACGATGGGGTCGGGATACTTCTCGGTCATGCGGGCCTCCCGCTCGGGGGACTCGTACTCCTTGGGATCGCCGAAGTAGTGGCCGCACTTGCGGTAGGTCATGACCTCCAGCAGGGCGGGCTCGCCCCGGCGGGCGCTCTCCATGGCGGCCTCCATGGCCTCCCGGATGGCGATGGGGTCCTGGCCCCACACGCTGACGCCCTTCACGTTGAAGCCGGCGGCGCGGCCGGAGATCTCGGCGCACTTGCACTCCTTCTCGGTGGGGGTGGTCATGGCCACGCCGTTGTTGACGATCACGTAGACAATGGGCAGGTCGAACAGGGAGGCGAAGTTCATGGCCTCATACAGGCCGCCCATCTGGGCCCCGCCGTCGCCGTTGATGGTGACCACCACGCCGGGCTTCTTCTGCAGCTTCAGGGCCATGGCCACGCCGGTGTCGTAGAGCCAGTCGGCGCCGATCAGGCCGTCGATGGGCAGCAGGTGCAGGTCGTGGATGTCCTGCTGATGGTAGTCGCCTCCGATGCCCATGTTGTAGCCAGTGGTGCGCTCCAGCATGCCGGCCACATAGAGCTTCATGTCGCACAGGGACAGGCAGCCGTGGTTGCGGTGATAGGGCTTGATGTAGTCATCCGGCCCGATGCAGGGCATGATGCCGCCCTCCATGGCCTCCTGGTTGGTACCGAAGTGGAACATGCCCACCAGCTTGCCCTTGCGGCTCTCGGTGGAGATTTTTTTGTCAAACAGGCGGGCCCTCTGCATAATTTTGTACATCTCAACGAGCTGTTCCTTGGTGTAGGCCATAACGATTTACTCCTTTCTGACTCGGATGCCCTCCGCTTAGTCCTCCTCGATGTAGCCGATGATGTCGCCCACGTTGTAGGTCTCGCCCACCTTGCCGATGATCTCGGTGATCACGCCGTCATACAGGGACTCCACCTGGGCGTTCATCTTCTCGGTCTTGATCTCGCACAGCTCCTGGTCCTCCTCCACGTGGTCGCCCACCTTCACGTGCCACTCCAGAATCTGACCGGTCTTCATCTCGGAACCCAGCTTGGGAATGTTGATCTCCTGTTTCATAGCGCATACTCCTTTTTTTCATCAAATTTATTGCCAAGGCGCCGGAAGCCCGGCGCGCTCAGTCACAGGGTTGTCTGTCTAGCCGTCCTTCAGGTAGACGGTGATGATGGCCACCGCCACCACCAGGGTGTCGCCGGCGCCCATGGCCTCCACATGGAGGCCATGCTCGGAGGCTCCGCCCACGACGGGAACCAGCTCCACGTCGTCGTAGAAACCCACCGGCTCCTTCACCTGCTCCAGATCCAGCTCCTCCGGCCGGGGGCAGCTGATCTGCACCCGGAGAGCGATGCGCTCCGGCCCGGCATCATGGATTTCCCGGATGCCGGCCATGCAGCAGTGGCACATAGCGTCCTTCACCGCCTTCTGGGCGGCCTTGGTCATGCTGCCGCCGTGCATATCCACGCCGGTGCCGATCTCAATGAGGAAGCGCCGCTTCTCCATGGCTCAGGCCTCCTCCGGGGCGGGGCGCTTGTGGTACATCCACGTCCAGGGGTCCTGGAGCACCTTGTCCAGGGAGGCGAAGAAGTTCACCACCTCGGCGCCGTCGCACAGGCCGTGGTCGATGGTCAGGGCGAAGGTGGTCAGGTTGACGGGCACGATGTTGTCGTTCTCGTCGAACATGGGCACCCGGCAGTTGCGGTTGATGCCGAAGATGGCGCCCTGGGGCGGGGAGATGAAGGGCTGCTGGCTGTCGATCAGAGAGGCGCCCAGGTTGGACACCGAGAAGGTGCCCCCCTCCAGCTTCACCTTCATCAGCCGGCCCTTGCGGATGTAGTCATAGGTCTTTTTCAGCTCGGCGGAGATCTCCTCGATGTCCTTCCGGTCCGCGTGCTCCACCACCGGCTCCATCAGCACGCCGTTGATGGTGGCCTGGACGGTGAGGTTGATGTCCTCGTAGTAGATGATCCGCTCCTTCTGCCGGGAGGCGTTGAGGGCCATGTTCTCCTCCAGGGCGCAGGCGGCCGCCTTTACATACAGGTCGCCGAAGGAGACCTTGATCCCCTTTTTCTCCAGCAGCTCCTTCCGGAACTGGATCAGCTTGTCTACGCTCAGCCGGACCTGCCCGGTGCCCTGGGGGTACTCGTGCTTGCTGAAGGTCATGCGCTCGGCGATCACCTTGCGCATCCCCTCCAGGGGCTTGATCTCCCGGATCAGACGGCCCTGCTCGTCGTGCTGTGCCATTGTCATTCCTCCAATCAGGTGGCAGTCACTGGACTGCCGTCTTCTGCCTATACGTATTAGCAAATGGTGTGCCAAGTCTGTTCCGCCGGAAAACGCCGGTTTCGGGCGGCTTTCGGCCCGGCGGCCTCTCCGGCACCTTCTACTTTTTAGCCGGTGTCTCTTTTGGAAACGACTCCTGCCGGTACGCCGGCTTTACAGGAGCCCCATCCGTTTGGCGCTGTCGGCCAGCTCGTCCCGGAAGTCCGGGTGGGCCAGACGGATCAGCGCCCGGGCCCGGTCGTCCATGGTCAGCGGCTTCAGGTTGACGCAGCCGTACTCGGTGGCCACATACTGCACGTCGGCCCGGGACGTGGTCACCGCCGAGCCGGCGGGCAGCACCGGCACGATCCGGCTGGTGACGCTGTCCCCCTTGGTGTGAGTGCTGGTCAGGGCGATGAAGGACTTGCCGCCCCGGGACATCTGGGCGCCCCGGACAAAGTCCACCTGCCCGCCGATGGCGCTCTGCTGCCTGCCCCCCAGGCAGTCCGCCGCCACCTGGCCGTACAGATCCACCGCCATGGCGGTGTTGACGCTGATCATGCTGTCGTTTTGGGCGATCACGGCGGGGTCGTTGACAAAGGCGTAGGGGGCGAAGTGCAGGTCCTCGTTGTGGTCCAGATAGTCGTAGAGGGCCCGGGTACCCAGGGCGAAGGAGGCCACGGACGTTCCGGGCAGGAAGGTCTTTTTCCGGTTGGTGACCACCCCCAGCCTGGCCAGCTCCATCATGGAGTCGGTGAACATCTCCGTGTGGATGCCCAGGTCGTTTTTCTCCCGCAGGCCGAAGCCCACCGCATTGGAGATGCCGCCCAGGCCCAGCTGGAGGGTGGCGCCGTCGGGGATCTGCTCCACGATGAGCCCGGAGAGGGTGCGGAGCGTCTCGTCCAGGGGGAGGTTGGGAACGGTGTCCAGCGCGTCCTCCGCCTCCACCACCGCGTCGGCCTGGGAGATGTGCAGGCGGTTCTTCTCCCCGTAGACATACGGCACATGGGGGTTCACCTGGAGCACCACGGTGCGGGCCAGCCCCCGGATCACGTCGTGGAATGCGGTGCCGAAGGCACCGTAGCTCAGATAGCCCTCCTCGTCCGGCGGAGAGACCTCCAGAAAGGCCACGTCGGGCCGCGCCGTCTCCCGGCACCAGGTTTCGATCTGGCTCAGGTGTACGGAGGTAAAGGTGGTCTGGCGGTTCCGGATGCCCTGCCGCTCCCCGGCGCCGGCAAAAAAGGTGGTGGTGGAGAAGTGCCCCGCCGCCTGGGGTTGAAAAAACGGGAGGGGGCGGCTGGTCATGCCGCCGCAGAGCACCACGCCGTCCAGCTCCTCCCGCCGGGCCCAGAGGGCGTCCAGCAGCCGGTAGGCAATGCTGGATGCGGTGCCCGCGTAGACCCGGTCTCCGCTGCGCACCAGCTTCACAGCCTCCTGCGGCGTGCAGATTTTTTCCTGATATTCCTGCTTCCAGTCCATCAACGCACATCCTTTCTGTCACAGGACTTTTTTCACGTTCAGTTCAAAAGGAAAGCAATTTCCGTGCCATTTTGCTTTCTTGACAGACAGACCCCCTTGTTTTACTATTAGGGTGTTAATAGAACCATACAGAGCGGAAAGGAGCTGGAGAAATGGAGGAAACCCATACCGAGATGCCTATGGAACTGCGCAACTCTCTGCCTCACAGCCAAGCCATGGACTCACTGCTTACCGTGCTGGACGTTCTGGATGCCTATGTGCTCATTGTGGATCAGGAATCCCGTATCCGTTTTTTCAACCTGTCCTATCTGGATGCCTATCAGAGCCCGCTGGCACGGGTGGGAATCCCACAGGAGAAAATTTTGGGGCTTCCTCTCGTATCCCTGCCCGACAGCCGAAAGGACTGGGAGCTGTTTCAACGCATTATGAAGTCCGGGAAGGCCCTGCAAAAGTACTACTTCCAGGACGATGATTCTCACTACTCCGGATTGGCAGATCTGGTGCCTATTGTGACAGACGTGTTCTCCGGCATCATGATTATCCAGCAGGAGCGCGAGAAGCTGCGGGCCCTCACGCAGGAAATCGCCCATTACAAGGCGCTGGCGTCCAGTCTCCAGAAAAAGCTGGACGCCAAGGATGACCTGCCCCCCAGATTTCGGCAGATCATTGGCGTCTCCGAGCCCTTTGTGAAGGCCCTGCGGATCGGGGCCCAGGTGGCGCCTACCGGCAGCTCAGTGTGCATCCTGGGGGAGAGCGGCACCGGCAAGGAGGTCTTTGCCGAGGCCATCCACTACTCCAGCGCCTACGCCCAGGGGCCCTTGATCAAGGTAAACTGCGCCGCCATTCCCGAATCATTGATGGAGAGCGAGCTGTTCGGCTATGAAAAAGGCGCCTTCACCGGCGCCAATCTGAACGGAAATCCGGGAAAATTTGAGCTGGCCAACAACGGCACCCTGTTTCTGGACGAGGTGGGCGAGATGCCGCCCTCCATGCAGGTCAAGCTGCTGCGGGCCCTGCAGGAGCGGGAGATCACCCGGGTTGGGGGCCGAAAGCCCATCAAGCTCAACTTCCGGCTGATCACCGCCACAAACCGGGATCTGGAGCAGATGGTCAGGGAGGGTACCTTCCGGGAGGATCTCTACTACCGCATCTGCATCATTCCCCTGCACCTGCCGCCCCTGCGGGAGCGGCGCTCCGACATCCCCCTGCTGGCCAGCGAGTTCCTCGCCTCCCTGGACATGCCCCAGTGGAAGCGCCGCGCCTTTTCCGACGAGGTGCTGGAACAGTTCATGAACTACAGCTGGCCGGGCAACATCCGGGAGCTGAAAAACTGCGTGGAGCGCATGGCCATCCTCTGCATGACGGAAGAGATCGGCGCAGAATATCTGCCCGCAGCCGTGGCCAACGCCTCTGTTGGGCTGCCCGGCACCGGTGTGGCCCCCGACCTGACCCAGTACAGGCTCCACGACATCCTGGACAAGGTGGAGTGCGACGCCATCCGCTCCGTCCTCAGCCTGACCGGCGGCAACAAGGCAAAGGCCATCGAGATTCTGGGCATCTCCAAGCGGAATTTTTATCTGAAGCTGGACAAGTACGGTCTGCGGTAACGCTGAAAGAGTGCTTCGTCTCCACTGTATCCGGATCTTTTTTGCCCATAGTATCTTTTTTAGCCGCCAAATTCCCCTGCCTCCCCGGGCTTCTCTTTTTAGAAGTTGGCATCGTTTTTGCTTTGCTCAAAAGGGACAGGGGAGGCTTTTTATGAACACTTGTATCTTTCACTCGGTCAACTCCGGACTCTATTTCTGGGACGGGCTGGCCGGTCTGCTGGTGGACGGCATCCACGCCGGCGGGGAGCAGGGCTTCTCGCCCATGCCCGCCTTTCTGGCGGGGCAGCTGGCCCGCCGGGCCGGGCTGTTCGCCCACACCGACGGGGTGCTCTTTACCCATCTCCACGGGGATCACTTCCTGAGGGCGGGCCTGCGGTACCTGCTGGACACACCGCCGCGGCCCAGCGTCTACGGCCCGGAGCTGCCGGAGACCCGGGCGTCCATCCGGCCCATTCGCCCCGGCCTGTGCCGGGTGCAGCTGGCGGGGGCCTACATTCTGGCCAAGGACACCGTCCACGACGGGGAGGTGTTCCGGAATGAACCCCACCAGTCCTACCTGATCCGCATGGGCGGCGAGACCTTCTTCATCGCCGGGGACGCCGCCCTCACGCCGGAGGACGCCGCCGCTTTCTCCGGCTTCTACGGCGGGGAGGTGGACGCGGGGTTCTTCAACCTCTACCAGCTCTCCTCTCCCCAGGGACGGGACTTCCTGCGCATACTCCGCCCCCGGCGGATCTTTCTGGAGCACCTGCCCTTCCAGAAGGACGACCGCTTCCACTACCGCAGCCTGGCCCGGCAGGCGGCCCGCAGCCTGCCCGGGGATCTGCCACGGGCGGAGATTCTGCCCCACATGTCCTGGATTGACGGAAAAGCAGCCCAATGGGACCCCCACGAGAAAGGAGAAATGACAGATGATCTATCTGGAATCCCCGTCCAGGGATCCCTACTTTAACCTGGCCCTGGAGGAGTACGTCTTTGAGCGGATGGACAAAAGCAAGTCCTACTTCCTGCTCTGGCAGAACGACAACACCATCGTGGTGGGCAAGTATCAGAACACCGCCGAGGAGATCGACCAGGCCTATGTGGACGCCCACCACATCCGGGTGGCCCGGCGGCTGTCCGGCGGCGGGGCGGTGTACCACGACAGGGGCAATCTGAATTTCACCTTCATCGTGGATCGGGCCGACGCCCCCGGCCTCAACTTCAAGGTCTTTGTCCGGCCGGTGGTGGAGGCCCTGGCCCGCTTCGGCGTCCACGCGGAGTTCACCGGCCGCAACGACCTGACCATCGACGGGATGAAGTTCTCCGGCAACGCCCAGTACGCCCGCCGGGGGCGGCTGCTTCACCACGGGTGCATCATGCTGGACTCCAACCTGACCAGCGTAGCTGACGCCCTGCGGGTGAAGGAGGCCAAGTTCGCCTCCAAGGCGGTGAAGTCGGTGCGCAGCCGGGTGACCACCATCAACGCCCACGCCCCCGCGCCCATCTCCATGGAGGACTTCAAGCGGGCCCTGAAGGAGTGCGCCATGGCCAGCGGGGAGCTGGAGCCCTGCACCCTGACGGAGGAGGATCTGGCCGCCATCCGGAAGCTGCGGGACGAGAAGTACGCCACCTGGGCGTGGAACTACGGCTTCTCCCCCGCCTACGATATGCGGCGGGAGATGAAGTTCCCGGCGGGGCTGGTCACCGCCCACCTGAGCGCGGAGGGCGGGAAAATCAAGGCCGTCCGCTTCTATGGGGACTTCTTCGGCGGTGAGCTGGGCGAGCTGGAGGGGGCCATGGCCGGCCTGCCCCTGGACGGACACCTGACGGAGGCCCTGGAGGCCCTCCGTGTGGGGGACTACATGAGCGGCATCACGGCGGAGGAGCTGAGCCGCCTGCTGCGTGGATAAAAAAGGCTTTTCTTTTCCGCGCTTTTGTGCTATACTCAGGAAAACTGAATCAAAATCGTTCGCAGGGGAGCTCTGTAGAAGGGCTGAGAGGGGCGTATGCCCGACCCGACCTGATGTGGATAATGCCAACGTAGGGACGCGGCGAGTGGGAAGCAGCCAGGGCCAGGGGCCCATGGCGTCTGTTTCTGGTACTCGGAACGCTCTGCGGGGCGTTCCGAGTTTTTTGTCTGCAAAAAAGAGGAGGCATGTGTATGAAAAAGGTGCTGACCATCGCGGGGAGCGACTCCAGCGGCGGCGCGGGGATCCAGGCGGATCTGAAAACCATGACCTGCCTGGGGGTGTACGGCATGAGCGCTATCACCGCCCTCACCGCCCAGAACACCACCGGGGTGTCCGGCGTGCTGGAGGCCACCCCGGAGTTTGTGGCACAGCAGCTGGACTGCGTGTTCCGGGACATCCGGCCCGACGCGGTGAAGATCGGCATGGTGTCCAGCGCGGACATCATCCGGGCCATTGGGGCCAAGCTGCGGGAGTACCGGGCGGAGCACATCGTGGTGGATCCGGTGATGGTGGCTACCAGCGGTTCCAGCCTGATGCAGGACAGCGCCCTCACCGCCCTGATGGAGGAGCTGTTCCCCCTGGCGGAGGTGATCACCCCCAACATCCCCGAGGCGGAGCGGCTGTGCGGCTTCGCCATCGAGGACGAGGACGCCATGCTCCGGGCCGCCCAGGCCATCGGGAGCACCCTGCCCGGCGGGGTGCTGGTGAAGGGGGGCCACCGGTCGGAGGACGCCGACGACCTGCTGTGGCGGCAGGGCCAGGCCCACTGGTACCGGGCTTCCCGGGTGGACAACCCCAACAACCACGGCTCCGGCTGCACCCTGTCCTCCGCCATCGCCTCCTTCCTGGCCCTGGGGGATGACCTGCCCCGGGCGGTGGGGAGGGCCAAGGCCTACATCACCGCCTGCATGGAGGCCGGGCTGGATCTGGGGGCGGGCAGCGGCCCGCTGAAGCACAACTACGCCATCAAAGAAGGAGGAAGCGTACAATGAACGCAAGTGTTGCCATTCAGGTGCTGCCCAAGGTGATGGAGCAGGAGGACACCCGCCGCATCGTGGACGAGGTGATCGCCTACCTGGCCTCCACCGGCCTGCACTACGTGGTGGGGCCCTTTGAGACCACCCTGGAGGGGGATCTGGATCAGCTGCTGGACATCGTGAAGGAGTGCTGCCGCATCTGTGTGTCCCACGGGGAGCCCAGCATGCTGGCCTATGTGAAGATCAGCTACAAGCCCGGCGGGGTGTGGACGATCGACGACAAGACCGGCAAATACCAAAATCCGTGAAAAAGAAGGAATCTCCCATGAAAACAGCCAATGCCAAAACCTTACGCGCCCAGGGGCTTTCGGTGCGCAAGCTGGTGCTTACCGCCATGCTGGGCGCCCTGGGCTTCGTCCTGTCCACCTTTGTCTACTTTCCATCCATGGCCCCCTTCCAGCACTTCTGCAACGTGCTGGGGGCGGTGTTCCTGGGGCCCTGGTACAACTTCGCCGCCGCCCTGCTCACCGGGCTGCTGCGGATGCTCACCGGCCGCACCATCCAGGCGGTGGTGGGGGCGGTGTTCGGCGCCTTCCTGTCCGGCCTGCTCTACCAGCTGACGAAGAAGCTGTGGGGCGCCCTGCTGGGAGAGACCATCGGCACCGGCTTTGTCAGCGCCATGGTGGCCTACCCCCTGATGAAGTTCTTCTACGCCCTGGACGCCCAGTCCCCCTTCTACTACATCCCCTTCTACCTGCCCGCCTCGGTGGTGGGCGGCCTGATGGGCTGCGCCGTGCTCCTGCTGCTCAAGCGGGCCAGGGTGCTGGATCGGATGCTGGAAGAGCTCAACCGGTGAGGGGCGGATATGGAACAGCTTGACTTTGCCGCCCGGCTGCGGGCGGTGCGGGCGCGCGCCCCCCTGGTGCAGTGTATCACCAACTTTGTCACCGTCAACGACTGTGCCAACATCATCCTGGCCGCCGGCGGCTCCCCCACCATGTCCCACGACGTGCGGGAGGTGGAGGAGGCGGTGGCCGGCGTCCAGGCCCTGGTGTGCAACCTGGGGGCCATCGGAGATCTGGAGGCCATGCTCCTGGCCGGAAAGCGGGCCAACGCCCTGGGCATCCCGGTGGTGCTGGATCCGGTGGCCGCCGGGGTCACCTCCCTGCGGCGGGAGGCGGTGGGCCGCCTGCTCTCAGAGGTGCGCTTTGCCGTCATCCGGGGCAACGCCTCGGAGATCCGGGCCCTGGCCCTGGGCCAGGGGGGCGGCAGCGGGGTGGACGTGGCCGCCGGGGACGCGGTCACCGAGGGCACCCTCCCCGCCGCGGCGGAGCTGACCCGCACCCTGGCCCGCCGCACCGGCGCGGCAATCGCCCTGTCCGGGGCGGTGGACGTGCTCTCCGACGGGGAGACGGTGCTCTTCCTCCGCAACGGCGCTCCCACCATGGCCCGCATCACGGGCAGCGGCTGTATGCTCACCGCCCTCACCGGGGCCTTCTGCGGCGCGTCGCCGGAGAACCCCTTTGAGGCCGCTGCCGCCGCCATGGCCGCCCTGGGGGTGGCCGGGGAGCGGGCCGAGGCCCGCCGCCTGCAAAACGGCACGGGCAATGCCACCTTCCGCAACGACCTGATCGACGCCGTGTTCAACCTCACGGAAACCCAACTGACACAAGGAGTACGCTATGAAATTTACCAGGGATGAAATCAGAGCCTCCATGCTGCTCTACGCCGTCACCGACCGGGCCTGGCTGGGGGGGCGCACCCTCCCCGACGTGGTGGAGGAGGTGCTGGCAAACGGTGCCACCTTCCTCCAGGTGCGGGAGAAGGGGATGGAGCACGACGCCTTTCTGGCGGAGGCCAAAATCCTGAAGGAGCAGGCGGCCCGGTACCGCGTGCCCTTCGTGGTCAACGACTCGGTGGAGGTGGCCCTGGCGTGTGACGCCGACGGGGTTCACGTGGGCCAGTCGGACATCCAGGGCCGGGACATCCGGGCCCTGATCGGGCCGGACAGGATCCTGGGCATCTCCGCCAACACCGTGGGCACCGCCGTTGCCGCCCAAAAAGCGGGGGCGGACTACATCGGCGTGGGGGCGGTATTCGGCACCACCACCAAGAAGGACGCCAAGAACCTGACCGTGGAACAGCTCCGGGCCATCTGTAACGCGGTGGACATCCCGGTGGTTGCCATCGGCGGCATCAGCGCCGGCAACATCCTGGCGCTCCGGGGCAGCGGCGTGGACGGGGTGGCGGTGGTGTCCGCCATCTTCGCCCAGCCCGACCCGGGCGCGGCCGCCAAGCGCCTGCGGGCCCTGGCGGAGGAGCTGACGGCCCATGGATAAGCGGTTCTGCATCTTCGACATGGACGGCACCCTGGTGGACTCCATGCACTACTGGAAGGGGCTGGGGAGGGACTATCTGGAGTCCCTGGGCATCCACCCCGACGAGAAGCTGCTGTGGATGGTGAAGGCCATGACCATGCTGGAGGGGGCGGCCTATTTCATGGACACCTTCCACATACCCGGCCCGCCCCAGCGCATCGTGGACGAGATGGAGGCCATGATGGAGGAGCACTACCGCCGGGACGTGCCCCTCAAGCCGGGGGTGAAGGAATACCTGGAGCGCCTGCGGGGGCGGGGCTGCCGCCTGTGTGTTGCCACCGCCACCGCCGAGCCCCTGTCCCACCAGTGCCTCTCCCGCCTGGGGGTGGATCACCTCTTCGACTTCATCCTCAGCTGCGAGACCCTGGGGGTGAGCAAGAACCGGCCGGACGTGTTCCTGGAGGCGGCCCGCCGCCTGGGGGCCGCCCCGGGGGAGACCGCCGTCTTTGAGGACGCCCTCTACGCCGCCCGCACCGCCGGGGAGGCGGGCTTCTACACCGTGGCCGTCCCCGAACCGTCCTATGCCGGGGACTGGCCGGAGCTGTCCGCCCTGGCGGACGAGTGCATCCTGGATTGGAGGAATGCGGTATGACCGTGACGCAACGTCTTTATGAGGCCGCCCGCCCGGTGTGGGAGGCCTGCCACAGCCACCCCTTTGTCAGGGGCATCGGGGACGGCACCCTGGAGCTGGAGAAGTTCCGCCACTTTCTGCTCCAGGACTACCTGTACCTCTTTGACTACGCCCGGGTGTTCGCCTACGGGGTGGTGAAGGCCCGGGAGCCGGATCTGATGCGCACATTCGCCGCCAACGTGGACGCCATCCTGGGGGGCGAGATGAAGGTGCACCGGGCCTACATGGCCCGGCTGGGCATCACCGAGGAGCAGGTGTTCGCCGTGCGCCCCGCCCTGTCCAATCTGTCCTACACCCACTACATGCTGGCGGCGGCCGCCGCCGGGGGGCCGGCGGAGATCGTGGCCGCCATCCTGGCCTGCTCCTGGAGCTACGCCGAGATCGGAACGCGGCTGGCCGCCATCCCCGGGGCGGCGGAGCACCCCTTCTACGGCGAGTGGGTGCAGAGCTACGCCGGAGAGGACTACCAGCAGACCAACGACGCCCTGGTGGCGCTGATGGACGATCTGGCGGAGGACTGCACCGAGGCGGAGTACCGGCGGCTGGAGGAGATCTTCGTCACCTGCAGCCGGTACGAGCTGGGCTTCTGGGACATGGCCTGGAATCTGGAGCGGTAGCCATGTCCATCCTGGAATTTGACAAGGTGTCCTACCAGTACCCCTCCGAGGACTTCGACATCATCGACCAGCTCTCCTTCCGGGTGGAGCCGGGCTCCTTCCACTGTATCCTGGGGGTGAGCGGCTGCGGCAAGAGCACCATCTTCCGCCTGATCAACGGCCTGCTGAAGCCCAAGGCCGGGGAGATCAAGGTGGGCGGCGCGCCCATCGCCGGGCGCAAGCGGTACTGCGGCTACATGCCACAGAAGGATCTGCTCTTCCCCTGGCGCACCGTGGGGGAGAACGTGGCCCTCCCCCTGGAGGTGGCCGGCGGCCTGAGCAGAGCCCAGCGGCAGGAGCGGGCCGAGGCCGCCCTGGCGGAGGTGGGGCTGGCCGGGTGCGCCGGGAAGATGCCCGGTGAGCTCTCCGGCGGCATGCGGCAGCGGGCGGCCTTTGCCCGCACCATGCTCACCGGCAGCGACCTGCTCCTGCTGGACGAGCCCTTCTCCGCCCTGGACTTCCTCACCCGCATCTCCATGCAGGAGTGGCTGCTGGAGCAGTGGCAGAGGCACCAGAAGACCATCCTGTTCATCACCCACGACGTGGAGGAGGCCATTTTCCTCTCCTCCAGCGTGCTGGTGGTGGAGTCCACCCCCATCCGCACCCTGACGGAGCTCCCCATACCCGCCCCCTTCCCCCGGGAGCGCGCCTGCCTGGCCCGGCCGGAGCTGGTGGAGCTGAAAGAGCGGCTGATTACGCTGCTGAGAAAGCAGGTGAGCCCGTGAAAAAAGCCTGCAAAGCCAATCTGCCCGCCCTGATCTTCCTCTTCGCCCTGCTCCTGCTGTGGCAGGCCGGGGCCGCGGAGATGGACGCGGCCTATATCCTGCCCACGCCGGTGCAGATTTTACAGCGGCTGTGGGAGCTGCGGGAGCCCCTCTTCCTCGTCCACCTCCCCGCCACCATGTCGGTCACCGGCATCGGCTTGGCCATCTCCCTGGTGCTGGGCCTGGCTCTGGCGGTGGCCATGGACGCCAGCGAGCTGGTGCGGCGGATGCTCTACCCCCTGGTGGTGGTGTCCCAGACCATCCCCACCACCGCCATCGCCCCCCTCTTTGTGCTGTGGTTCGGCTACGGCATCTGGAGCAAGGTGCTGGTGACGGTGCTCATCACCTTCTTCCCCATCACCATCACCGTCTATGACGGCCTGCGCGCCGCCAAGGTGGAGATGATCGAGCTGCTCCAGACCTACGGAGCCTCCCAATGGGAGATTTTCAAAAAGATCAAAATCCCCTGCGCCCTGCCCTACTTCTTCTCCGCCGTCAAGATGGCGGTGCCCATGAGCGTCATCGGCGCGGCCATCGGCGAGTGGCTGGGGGCCAAGAGCGGCCTGGGCTACTTCTCCCGCCGCATGATGACCCAGCTGGACGGGGCCGGGGTGTTCGCACCCATCGTGCTGCTGGCGGCCGCCGCCATGCTGGCGGTGGGTATCGTGGCCCTGCTGGAGCGAAAAGTGGTTCGCTGGCGTGGGGAGTCGTAAGAACCATGGACGGCGCGCCGGGTCGTCGCGCCCCACAACAGAAATGGATACGGAACAGGAAAAGAAAGGAACGATGGAAGATGAAAAAGAAACTGGCCCTTGCCCTGGGCGCCCTGCTCCTGCTCACCGGCTGCGCCTCCACTCCGGCTTCGGAGAGCCCCGCCGCCGGCCAGACCGGCGGCACGGACGGGGAGCTGCGGGAGCTGAACGTGGTGCTGGACTGGTACCCCAACGCCCTCCACGCCTTCCTCTACGACGCCATCGAGAAGGGCTACTACGCCGAGGAGGGCCTGAAGGTCAACATCCAGTTCCCCTCCAACACCAACGACGCCATCTCCCTGGTGGCCGCCGGTCAGGCGGAGATCGGCCTGTACTACCAGCAGGACGTGATCATCGCCCGGGCCAACCAGGACGTGCCGGTGAAGTCCATCGGCGCGGTGGTGCAGGCCCCGCTGAACATCGTCCTCTCCCTGGCGGAGAAGGACATCCACTCCCCGGAGGATCTGGTGGGCAAGACCATCGGCTACGCGGGCACCGAGCTGTCCGAGGCCCTGATCCGCTCCATCATGGCCTACGTGGGGGCGGACTCCAGCGATGTGGAGATGATCGACGTGGGCTTCGACCTGATGAGCTCCATGACCACCGGCAACGTGGACGCCACCATCGGTTGCCTGGTGAACCACGAGGTGCCCCAGATGGAGGAGGAGGGCTTCGCCGTCAACTACTTCGAGCTGGACGACTACGGCGTGCCCACCTACTACGAGGGGGTGTTCCTGGCCAGCGACGAGATGATCCAGAACGAGCCGGAGGTGCTTTCCGCCTTCCTGCGGGCCTCCGCCAAGGGCTTCGCGGATGTGAAGAACGACCCGGCGGGAGGGCTCCAGATCCTGCTGGACAACCAGAATGAGGAGAACTTCCCCCTGTCCGAGACGGTGGAGCAGAAGAGCATGGAGACTCTGCTCCCCCTGATGGAGACCGACGAGGCCCCCTTCCTCTCCCAGAGCGCGGCGTGTTGGCAGGAGAACGTGGACTGGCTGCTGGAGCAGGGGCTCATTGACCGGGCCCCGGCCCTGGACGATCTCTATGTGGAGCTGCTGACGGAGTAGCCCCCCTTTCCTGCAGTAACTGATACTGGTTGGAGGTACACCCACCATTCTCCCGAAACCGCACATGCTTCTGTACCCAGCCCTGGCGGAGCAGCTCCGCCAGGGCCCGTTTTGGTAGAACCAAAGGCAACCACCGGCTAAGCGTAATCTCATTAAGATAAGAACTCCAACGCAGCCGCCTTCGGGAAAGACCCCCGGAGGCGGCTCAGCAAACACACGCACCAGAAAAGAGGGCATGACAAAAGCGCGGAGTATCCTCCGCGAAAAGCGAATATAAAGCGATCTCAAATCATCCGGTACTGGAAAGAGGCCGGACGCTTTACGCGCATATTTCTTGGATTTTGCAGCCCAGGGCGGACAGGGAGCAAGAATTTTGCCATCAAAGGCTCTACTATGGCAGCGGGAACGAAACCAAGCAGAAATTCCCGTGCAATGTGAGTGGCAAAAGCGGCGTTGATGCGGTAGAGATGCCTGCCCTCCGGCTGCGTAAAAACGGCATGGAGGCGAATCAAGGACGCAAAATTATAGAGCGTCATTTTGGCGAAAATCTCCTGCTCAATGAATGGGCGCTTTTTAGCATGAAAGTGCGTCAATGCCAGGGTGTACTTCAAGTCTCGGAAAGATGTCTCGATTCCCCAGCGTTTGTGGTAAAGTACACGGAGCAGCGGAGGGGGGAAGCGGTCTGCTGGAAGGTTGGTGATCACAGTCTCGTACAGGCCATCTTTGACCGCAAATCTGACCACGCGGAAGGAGATGGGATACAGCGCATCGCTTGCATTTTTGATATAATCGAAACGAACCTTGCTGGGAATCCAACGGTATTTCTGAGGCTCTCGGCGGATACGGTTGGTGAGGCGTTTGGACAGGAAATAGCTGAAGGCCACATCGAATTCCGGTGTATCAGGCAGCTTAAGCCCTGAAAGTATGCCCCGCTTCTCTTTTGCGCGGATTAGATAGTTCCACTTCTTCTGCTCTATATGAGCTATGTTGTTGTATGCCTCATAGCCGCGGTCCGCTATCCGGTGTCGTTAACGTGTTGATTCCGCCCAGTTCTACATAAACTCCGATCCCCATTGATTTCAACCTCCTGATCGTAGTAATGGTTTCCTGTGCATCCCGGTCGAAGCGGCTGAGGGATTTTACAAGTATCAAATCAATTTTCTTTCTTCTGCAGTCTTTCAGTAGCTGCTGATATCCTGGCCTGCTTTTTGTGCGGAGGCCAGAAGAACTGTCCGCATAGACAGCAATCAGTTTCCAATAAGGGTTGCGCCTTACATAGTCGGTGTAGAAAGCAATCTGGTTCTCCAAACTTTGCTTCTGGGCTTCGTGGT
>LBJMR02800__coassemble_363_pt1 | contig 35572 bp, 50 predicted proteins | sample LBJMR02800__metabat2_low_PE_034 | metagenome-assembled genome bin LBJMR02800 | reverse complement strand
GCAGCATCCCCTCCAGCAGGCGGGCCCGCTGCTCCAGCGCCCTCCGATCCGCCCCTTCGTCCTCCATGGCGGCGCGCACCTCGTCCAGAGCCGCCCGCAGACGCACCGCCGCGTCCATGTACGCCCCCGAGAGCTCCGCCATGCTGGCCATAACTTTACTCCTCCTTGTGGCAGAAAAATGCCCGGTCAAAGTCCTCCCAGGTGGGGAACTGCTCCTCCATGTCCGCCCAGGTCATGCCGGCGGTCTCCAGGTCTCCCCACTTGATTTTCTCCACGATAAACCGCAGGTGGGCCGGTTTGATCTCCTCCACCGTGCTCATGAGCAGGTCGGCGTCGATGGAGATGAAACCATCGTCCTCCCCGAAAAAACGCAGGGAAAAAGAGTAATCGCTGAAATTCTCGGTGACGCTGGCGCCGTAGCCGGTGAGGGCCTCGGCCAGGGCGCGGATCATCTCCGCGTTGGTGGTGCCGGTGGAGCACAGCTTGGCCACCACCGCGCTCCGCCGCTGCTCCAGGGTCTGGTTGGCCGCCGGGGTGATGCCCACCAGCCGCTCCCACTCGGCCAGACCCCAGGTGGCGGTGGGCACATAGAACTGGTCGGCCAGATCCAGGGTGGCCTCCTTATAGGCAGCGGCCAGCTCTGTCATGGGCTCCGCCACCCCCACCGTGTAGGGGCTGTCCCGCAGCCGCTGGGGCAGCCGCTCCAGGATGCTTAGTGCCGATAGGTCTGCCATGGTATCACCGCCTTACCCTGTGGTGATGGAGACCGTCCCCAGGGCGGGCACCTCCTCGGCGTCCACCGGGACGTTGACCGTGCCGCCGTTGACCGTCATGGAGGTGCAGTCCACCACGCCGGCGCAGTTGAGCAGCATGGCCAGGATGCGATTGTAGCGCACCGGCTCCTCTGCCCCCATCTCCATCTCCAAAAACATCTTTGTGACCTGATCCGTCAGCTCCTGCTGCACGGCGGCGGGGAGCACGCCCCCTTCCAAGGAGCAGGTGGCGGCGATGTTGACGGTCAGGGCTGTGGCCGACACCACCGTCACATCCGCGCCGATGGGGCGGACAGACTCAATATACTGGGCCACCTTGGACACGATGGCCTCGTCCAGCGGCTCATTTTCCTCGCTGGCCACCACCACCTTCACGGTGCCGTTGCCGTCCCACAGGGGGAGCACCGCCGCATTGCCCACACCGGACACCGACCGGGCCCACTGCTTGTAATGGTTGATATTGCCCGAAGCCACCGGCTCGGACAGGAAGGTGTGGATGCGCTCGTAGTAGGAGGCATCGCTCTCGGCGTCGGCGCCGCCCTCCCCCGGCTCCTCGTTGGTTACGGAGTCGATGCCCGCCGAGTTGGAGGTCAGCCGGGTTACCGTGCCGGCGGCCACGTTGTACTGCTCCCCCGGGGCCTCCGCCGTGGCGGTGACCGTCGCCGTCCCGCCGGAGATGGTCACATCCAGGTCGGTGGCAAAGCGCAGGCCGCCGGTGGAGACGGCCACCGTCCCCGCCGGGATGGTCACCCCGTCGTCGCCGGTAAAGGTCAGCCGCACAAAGGCTGTGGTGGCCTGGGTGCGGGGCAGGCCGTACATCTCCCCAAAGCGATCCAGGTAGGGCCCGGACTCCTGGCTGGGCACCGCCGCAGCCAGCAGGGTGGGGTGATAGGCCAGCCCCCGCCAGATCTGATAGGCCGCCTCCGCATAGAGCAGGTCGGTGTAGGAGCCCTCCCGGGTGTCCACGTCCAGCCCCTTTTCCGCCAGGCGGGCCATCATCGCGGCCCGCAGGCTCTCCGGGGTGGCCTCCTGGAGCAGCTCGTCAAAGTCCAGCGGCATTGACATCCACCTCCCCATAGATGGTATTGACGACACAGCGGATGGACAGGGTGGAGCCGCCGAAGTCCACCGAGATCTGCCGCACGTCCGTAATGTATGGATTGATACTCAGGCAGTCCTGGATGTAGCGCACCGCCTCCGACTCCTTCACCGCCTGGGAGAAGGGCCGGCCGGTCAGGTTCTGAAGCTCGTTGCCCCAGTCCCAGCTGAAGATGTCCAGAGAGGCGCGGATATAGTGCAGGGTATTCCACACCCAGGTGGATACTGCCTCCGCGCCGGTCACCCATACCGGGTTCCCATTGCGCCAGCGGGGCCGGTCGGTCTCGTAATCCCAGGCAATCTCCCGGTAGAGGGGCAGCACGCCGGAGGCCAGGCCGGCTCCGGCCGCCGGGGCCTCAATCAGCGGCAGCAGGGTCATGGGGCTTCACCACCTTTGTCATCACATAGTAAAATTCCTCGTTGACATCCGGGAGCAGCACCACCCAGTCGTCTTTCTGGATGCGGTCGGTCAGCAGGGTCACCTTCCCCTGGACGGTGCCGGTGAGGGTACCGGGCAGGTTGTAGAGGGGAATGGAGCTTATGATGTCCCCCGCCACCATAATCAGGGTGGACACCGACGCGCCGCCGATGTTCAGGTTGGCCTTCCCGCTCTCCGGAGCCTCCAGCTCCAGCTTCAGCTCCACGTCTTTCTCGTAGCCGGCCAGGAGCTGGGGGGCCACCCACAGATCCTCCTCGTCCAGCACATGGCCGTTGGCCAGGATTTTCAGCTTGCCCTCCCCAATCTCCAGCACCCGGCCCAGGCACCAGCCCGGCGGCTGGACGCGCCTGCCCTGCTCCTGCATCTCCAGCAGGAGGCCGGCAAAGGGGTCTCCGCGCTCATTCATGTCAGCTCACTCCCGCTCTCGGTTTGGTACATGAGATTCCGCAGCTCCAGGCTCAGCCGGGTGGTGTAGTCCCCGCCGCTCCAGCTGTGCCGGTCGCTCTCAATCCAGAATACCCCGGACAGGCCGGTCACCGGCTGGCGCACCACCACCGTCTTGCCGGTGGTCAGCCGTGGGTCACCCAGGCAGGTGACGGAGATCTTCCGGCTCAGACCCCGCTCCTCCAGGAGCTGCCGGGCCTCTGCCTGGGCGTCCGCCCCCTCCTGTACGGTGATGTGGGACTCCATGAGGCCGTATAAATCCCGGGCCTGGCTGTCCTGTACCGTGGTCAGCCGGTTGCCGTCCTTGTCGTAGATACCCACGCTGTTGCGCATGTCCTCGATGGACTCGGTGGTACTGGAGGTCAGCAGGTTGGAGCGGGGCCGGATCACCAGGTTCTGGGCGGACTCGCTCCGCTCCGTGACCTCCAGCTTGTCCCAACTGAACCGAGCCATATACTGCTTGCCGGTGCGCTGGGCGGCCAGGGTGTAGAGGGTGATCACGATGTTCCACAGGGGCGTGGCGGTAAACTTCCGGCGGAGGGGCACCCCGGTGGCGGCCAGAGCCCCCACCGGGATGCCGTAGGCCCGGCAGATCCGGCTCACGGCCCCCTCCGCCGTCTCGTCCCGGATCTTCTCGGTGCCGTCGTTGTTGGCCAGCAGGCGGCCGTTGTCGTGGGCCGTCACCGGCATCATGGCGTCGGTGTCCGCCAGCTCCCGGGTCACCACCATCCCCTGGAACAGGGGGCTGCCGTCGTCGCCCCACAGGCTGACCACGGCGCCCACCGGGCACTCCACGGCGGGCAGGTTGGGGTCGTTCTGGCTGGCGGCCAGGTCGAAGGTCAGGGTGCGGGCCGCCCGCTGCTTGTCGCCGCTCCATACCACGTTTCCCACCAGGTTCCAGGCGTTCTCCACCGTGGCCGAGCCGCTGGTGATTGCCATTCTCATCCGCTCACCCCCAGCTGGGCCTTGGGCGGGATGGTGAGCACCTGCCCAGGGTAGATGAGATGGGGGTTCTTGATGCCGTTGTAGGCCGCCAGGGCGTTGTAGCAGGCCGCGGTGCCGTTGCCGTAGAACCGGCGGCAGATCACCGACAGGCAGTCCCCGGCCACCACGGTGTAGGTCTGGGTAGGCTGGGCCGTCTCCGGGTCGCTGCGGCCTGTACTGTTGGCGGCGGAGCCGGTGCCCGCGCCTGCATTGCCGGACTCTGTGGTTATGGCCTCCAGGGCGGGGGACGCTTTGAGGTAAATCTTGGCGTATACGTCGCCGGTGCCGTCCCGCTCCTCGTAGGTGACCTCCTCGATGACCACCCGCTCATTGACCACGCCGGGCACCACATAGCGGACAATCTTCTTGGCGGCCATCCAGCCGGTCAGCTTGTTGATGTAGTAGTACGGATCTGTCTGGGCCCCGGCGGCGGCAAAGGGATATGCTCTGGCGGGGAGCAGCACCTCCAGGGAGCCGGCGTGGGCCGCCGGATCGCCGGGCAGGTAGACCGTCCCGGCGCCGTTGACCGTCAGCTCCCGCACATTCTGGCCGGCGCCCCACCCGAAGGGCAGGGGCGGCACGGGGAGGCGCAGCTCCTCCCCATCCGCCAGGAAGGAAAAGGACAGGCTCATTTATACACCCCCGCCACCCTGGCCTGGATCAGCCGGGAGAGGAACTCGTCGCCGATGCGCTCCACGTCGGCCTCCTCCCGGATCACCGTGCCGTTCATCACGATCTGGATGGTTCCGCCGCCGCCCCGGTTGTAGCTCCGGGCCTCGGCCGCCGTCAGCACCCGCTCCCCCTGGTGGAGGACGGCGGGATAGTTGTCATAGGGTACCCGCCCCAGGCCGCTGGCGTAGCTGTGCCATTTCCCGGCGTCGTCATAGTAGCCGCCCCGCCGCCAGTTGCCGTATTTCCGGGGATCCGGGGCGTCTCCCGTGTCTCCGGAGCCGGAGGTTCCGATGCCCAGGTAGCTGGCCGCCCCCAGGCCCTTGGACTGTTCCTGCTGGAGCTCATAGTTGTTCCGCCAGCCGTCCAGGGCGGCGGTGTTCTCCCGGATGGCCCCGATCAAATCCAGCTCGGTCTCGTGCATGGTCTGGTACTGCTCGGAGCTCTCATAGGCCGCCGTGGCCAGGGCCTCGGCCTCCCGCTGGAGACTCTCCATCTTGAGCCCCGCCTCCTGGCTGCCGTTTTCGTAGTCCGCGCTGGCCTGGAGGAACTGGTCGCGCATCTCCTCCAGAGCCTTCTGCTGGTCGGCGTCGAAGATGCCGCTGGTCTGCTGGCCCAGCAGCACGGCGGAGAGGGCCTCCCGGGTGTACTGCTCGGACAGGTTCTCCATGTAGGCCTCATTCTGTCCGGCGATGGTGTTGAGATTCTGCACGGCCTGTCCCAACAGGCCGCCGTAGGCGTCAATCTCCGCCTGGATGCCTTCGGCGCGCTCCGTGTTGTAGCCCTCGCCCCTGGCGTTGTCCAGCTCCGCCATGGTGGCCTCCAGGTTGGAGGTCAGGCCGGAGAAGGTGGAGGCCATGGTCTCCATGGCGCCGCCGTACAGGCTCTCCATCCCGGCCTGGATGATGTTGGCCGCGTCCTGGCCGTTGATTTCTCCCTTGGAGATCATGTCGTAGATCTGGCCCTGGGTCTTACCCATGGCGTCGCCCAGCATGCCGATCACGTCAACGCCCCGATCCTGGAAGATGTTCAGGTACTCCAGGGTGGCCTTGCCGGAGCTGTTCATCCGGCTGAGCGCCTGGGCCATGGTCTCCATGTCGGAGGCGGTGACGCCCACGGCGCTGCCGGCGTCGCCGATGGCGGTGATCAGCTCCAGCATCCGCTCCGGGGTGTCGCCGAAGCCGGTGGCCAGGGCTCGGCTCATGGAGGTCAGGCCGCTGTACTCCAGTGGCGTGTCCGCCGCCAGGGTGCGCAGCCGCTCCAGGTACTGGTCGCCCACGCCCTCCCCCAGCAGCCGGTTGAAGGCGATGGCGTCCAGCTCCCGCTGGGCCGCCGTATCCGAGCCCGCCGAAAGGCTCTCACCTGCCGCCGTCTGGCCCTGCTCATAGAGGCCCTGATAGTAGCTCTTGAACGCCTCGTCCTGGCCCTGGAACATCTGGGTGCCGCCCTGTACCAGGCCGATGGTGCCTCCCACGACCGCCCCGATGGCGGTACCGATGGGGCCCGCCAGGGAGCCCATGGCCGCCCCGGAGATGGCCCCGGACAGACCGGAGGAGAGAAAGGCGCCGCCGGCGTCGCCCAGGCTGGAGCCGATCAGGGTGTTGGCAATCTCCTGGGCCGCGTCCCCGGCCATTTGCCCCAGCCCTGCCTTACCCAGGGCGGCCAGGGCGGTGCCGATGCCGCCGGTGCCGCCTGAACCGCCGCCCATGTCCAGGTTCTGATTGTTCAGCTGCCGCATGGCGTTCTGGGTCACCCGGGAGGCGTCGGCGGTCTCCTTCATGACAATTTTCAGGCCCTCGTACTTTTGCCGGGCCTTGTCCACGGCTTCCGCGTCCGCGGCGTCGCCGGTGGCCCGGAAGGCTTTTTCCGCCTCCCGCAGCCCCCGGCGGGCATCTGCCAGCTCCACAGATAGCTGGCCCTGCTGCTTGACCAGGGACTCCAGCCGGGTCTCATACCCCTGGAGCTTCCGGGAGACCTCGTCGCTGCTCTTGCCGAAGTCCTGGTTGGCCTGGCGCATAGCCTGGACGCCGGCGCTGTAATTGTCCCGCAGGGTGACCAGGATACTGGCCTCTCTCGGCATGGTTTCACCTCCCTCATCCCGTGGCGGGGACTAAGGCCGCGGCGGCCGCCGATCCTCCTGCTCCCGGAGCAGGAATGAGCGCACCAGGGCCTTCTCCCCGGCGTTCAGGCCGTAGTACCGGCCCGGCGGCCACCCCTTATCGGCAAAGAGCCGGTACAGGATCACCAGCTCCTCGTCCCCGCCGTCTGCTAGTTTTTTGCCACTTCCTCCGCCACGGCGTCCGCCGCGCCCCGCTCAGGGGGCGCCCAGGGCAGCAGCACCGCCCTGCGGTAGCCGCTCAGCTGCTCCACTGCCACGGATACCGCCCGGATTTCACCGGGCAGCAGCAGGGCGCGCACCAGCTCCGCCGGCGTGGCCGCCCCGAACCGCTCCATCAGCTCCGGATTCTTCCACACCCCGCTGTCGTCGCCGGCCAGCACGGTCTGGAGCTCCATATCCGCCATGTCCTTCAGCTCCAGGGCCCGGCCGTAGGGCACCGCCTTCAGCTGGAGAACGAAGGGCTCCCCATACAGCTCGCTCAGCCGGGGCAGCTCATAGCTGCCCCGGGGAAGCTGTTTCTGCACGTCCGGGGTCTCCGGGCGCAGCAGCAGATCCAACAGTCTGCTCATGTCTTACTCCTCTCAGTTCGCCGTCTCCAGGAACTTGTGGCTGGTGAAGGTGAAGGGCACCTCGTCCTTCTGGATGGTCTTGCGCTCCCAGTTGACGATGGGCACCTCGTCCAGGCTCACGTTGTAGATGGCCACCCGCTCCGCCCCGTAGGCGTCCGGGTCGTCCAGCTTGGACACCAGGGTGCTCCGCACGTCCTTGCCCTCCAGCACCGCGTCGGCGAACTGCTGGAACCGGCTGTATACCTTATACAGCCGCATCGATCCAGTGCCCTTGCTGCCCATGACCTTGCTGTCCTCAATCATCTGCCGGGCCAGGTTGACGGCCTCCTTGGACTGGGTGTACTTGGCGGCGAACTTGTCGCACTCGGCGATCAGCTCCCCGTCCCACCACAGCTCCCCGAAGGTGCCGCTCATGACCCGCTTGGCGCTGTCAATGCTCATGCCGCACTACCTCCTACCGTATTGCCCATGTAGAACTCCAGATCGAAGTCCTCCATGCCGTCCAGGATGGTGCCACCCATCTTCAGCCAGACATAGGAGCCAGTGTCCGCCTTGAGGATCTCCGTGTCCGTCATGTTGGCCACATCCACCCCCTGGGACTTCAGCCAGGCCCGCTGTTTCTCCAGGTTCAGCTCGGCGTAGCCGCTGCCGGAGAGGATCACGCCCTCGGCCTCCAGGGTGGTGAGGAAGTCCTGGAGGGCGGCCACCAGCACCATCTTGTTGTCGTAGCTGTTGCCCTGGCCCACGTACTGATCCTCGATGAGGATCTTGGACTCCCGGCGGATGAGATCCACCGCCTCCACGATCTTGATCTTCTTCAGCGCCTCCGACTGGTCGGTGGGCACGGTGACCAGGCTGTTCACCGCCCGGCTCAGCTTCACTTTCCGGCCGTCATGCACCAGGATCAGCTTGCCGGCGGCCACCGCCGCGTCCGGGTCGGCCACCGCCGTCACTCCCTCCACCTCGTCCAGGGGCGCGGAGGTGGCGGAGTTGGACAGGGGCGTGCCGGCCAGCAGGCCGGCGATCCGGCTGCAATACTGGGCTCCGGTGTAGGTCTTGGCCCCCACCTTAATGCCGGAGGCCGAGAAGTTGACCACCGCCATGTTGTCCGCCGCGTACTCCGGCAGCACCAGCTTGCCGATGCAATACTTCGACCGCACATCGTCCAGCCAGTCGGTGATCTCCTCCATCTCCGTGGAGTCCACATCGTCCGGACAGGACAGATAGTCAAAGTCGCTGGAAGCCAGGGCCGCGGCGCCGGCGGTCACCAGGTCGGCCTCCGAGCCGATGACGCTCAGCAGCACCTTCTGGGGCCGGTTGACTCCGCCCAGAAAGGCCCGCCGGACGCTGTCCGCCACGTCGGTGCCCAGGCCGCTGGGCATATCCGCCACGTCGCCCAGCACATACAGGCCGGCCGTGGCCGTGGCGTCCCGCACGATCATGGCCACAATGCCCTGCTTCAGGCGGTAGACCACCGTGTCCGCCGCCTTTTTGATGGTGATGGTCAGGGTGGGTGCTCCCAAGGTTGCCATAGTCAATCACTCCTTCTGTTGACGTCCACCGTGACGTCGTAATACTGGGCCAGGGCGCCCTCCACCGGCCCGGTCTCCCGGTCGTCCTGCCAGGACAGGGTGAAGGTCACCTCGGCGTAGTCGTTGAAATAGTCCCCGGACACCGACGACACGTCCAGGGCCCGGTCGTCCACCTGGATGGCGGCGACGCTGAACAGCTCCAGGGCCAGGGCCAGCTTGTCCGCCAGCACCTCCACCTGAGTGTTGTGTCGCACGTCCACCGCCTCGAACAGGGTCACCTTACACTGGGCGGTGCGATCCACCGTCCAGCGGGTGGCGGTCTCCATGGTCTGCCGGCCCACCTCCACCAGGAAGGAGGGCCGGTCGAACTCCTTATAGACCAGGTTCCGGTAGGCCGTGCTGGTGGGGAATCGCTCCCGCATGAGCGCCTCCAGGGCCTCCAGAATATCGTTGCTCCTCAGCATGCTCATTCCTCCAGCAGCCGGGCCAGCCGGCTCGCCAGCTCTGCGGCGGCAGTCTGTGCTGCCTGCTCCGGGTTGGTGGTGCGGTACATGGCTTTCCCCGCCACCTTGGCCTTGCCGCCCTGGATGCGGAGCCGGTACCGCTCCGCCTTGCGGATGGTTGGGAATCTGTGGCCTGACTCAATGGCGTTGGTCACGGCCCCCACAGCCCAGCCGTACTCGTCCGTCTCCCTCTCCACGGGATGGACAGCCACATAGCCGCCGCCGGTGCCCAGGTGGGTGTGCTGCCACCGCTGCACCTTCCCGGAGCCGCCGATCTTCTGGCGCACCTGAGCGAGCAGCTGCTCACCTACATCGGTCAGCACCTCCCGCCGGATCTCCTTGCTCTGGTCGATAGCGTCGGCCAGCTTGGCGTCCAGCCGGGCGAAGTCGCTGGTATCCACAAAAATCGGCATCACAGATCCTCCGTCCGGGCGATCTCATACTCGTTCTTGTACGGATCCAACTCGTGGGCCAGCTGTACGGCGTAGTCCGTGCCGTTGACGGCCACCACGCCGCCCCGCTGAAGCCGGATGGGCTTGGGCGTCACCAGCACATAGGTCAGGGCGTTGGTGGCGTATGGGGTCTCCTGCTCGAATTTCAGGTACTTCTCCGTGAGCACGCCGGGGAATTTTACCCCGCCGCCCTCGTCCATGTCCGCCTGGCACTGGGCCACCTCCACCACCGCCGCGTCCACGTCCAAGTGGTTGCGGCCCATGGGCACGATGGCGGTGAGAAACAGGTGGATATCCCCCCAGCGCAGGGCGTTGTGGAGGGTGAGGGACTGCCGCCGCACCACGACAGCGGCGTCCCTGGCCCCGATGCCCACCTTGGAAAACAGGTTTGTCTTGGGCTGGAAGGTGATGGACGCCCAGGCCCGGCGGATGGGCGTCCACTCCCACACTCCGGCGCTGGTCTCCTTCAGTTCCAGCACCTGGGCGGGCTTGTCCAGTTTTCCGGCGTCAATGTGGTCGGCCACGTGCTACCCCTCCTTCTTGTCACGCCTCGCCTGTTCGCGACGCCCGGCTTCCCTCCGTCTCAGGCTTGAACCGCCCCGCCGGTGCGGGGCTGGGTTCTCGCCTTCGCTCCAGTCCATCCGGGCTGCTCACGACGGCTCGGGCGCTTCTACGTGTCCGAGTCGGACACCGGCTCGGACAGTTTGAGCTGGGTGAGCAGCCGCCGGAAGGCCGGGTTGTCGGTGATGGTACCGCTCACCTCAGCGTCGCGGAGGTCGAAATCCCGCAGCACCATGAAATTGACGCACAGGTCGTACTGGGCCCGGCGGGTTGTGCCCTCCTCCGGCTCGGCCACACCCGCCCGCTCCAGGTAGCCCACCGCCGCGTCATAGAGTCCCTCCAGGGTGAGCAGCTCCTCCGCCGTGGGCTCCTCAATCCGGCAGTAGGCCAGCAGACTGGCCCGCCGCTCCTCGCTCAGGGCCATGGATCAGCCTCCGGACTCGGTCTTGGCCAGGGTGGCCACCACGAAGCCCTTGTCCACAATCAGGTTGCCGCCCACCATGGCGTCGCCCAGGATGGTGAGCATCCGCTCCACCGCCTTGACGGACTCGTCCACCCGGACGGTGTAGTCGCCGAACAGGCCCAGCTCGTAGTTCATGGGGTCGCCGTACACCATGGTCTGGATATCGGAGGCGCCCGCGGCGGAGGCCGACAGGGCGGTCAGTTTGGAGGAGATGGAGTAGGGCACGATGGTGCCGCCCTCCCGGATGGTGCCCGTGTTGGGGTTGCCCGCGTCGGGCACGATGTCGAACAGGCGGCGCTTCTCGTTGGTGCCGCGGATCTTTCCCAGGGCCTGGAGATCCTTCTTGTTCAGGTAGAGCCGGCAGTTGCCGCCCAGCTCCTCGTCGCCTCCGTAGGCAAACATCAGGTCGTTCAGCAGATCAGGGCCCACCTCCGTCACGTTTACCGTGGCAAAAATGGGGCTGCCCGCCATGTTCTTGGCGTTCTTGATGCCGTACATGTCGGGGGTGCCCTGTCCGTCGCCGTTGAAAATCATCTTCACCGTGTCCCGCCGCATGGCCCGCATGGCCATGGCGAACACCTTGGCGTAGTAGTTGGCGGGGGTGAGCCGGGAGATGTTGCGGTCCACATAGCTGGTGGTGGTCAGCTCATAGGGGCTGATCTTCGACACGCCGAAGGTGGGGTCGCTGGAGGCCGCCCGGGCGGTGCCGGCGGCGGTGGCCACGTCTGCGCCGCTGGCGTCGAACTCACTGATCACATAGGGCTCCAGGTAGGAGGCCATGCCGGTGAGATCCTGGACATATACCTGGTCGATGATGGCGCCCACGCCGTTGCCCAGGGGATCCCGGATGTTGGTGCCCGCCCCGGTGGGCTGGGCCAGGGTGCCGGTAGCCAGGGTGACGGACTTCTCCACCGCGCCGGGGACAAACAGGGCCTTGCGCACCTCCTGGACGGAGAACTTCACCTCCTGGCCCTTCATCAGGGCGCTGCCCCGCTCCGCGGCCTTGTCCTTCTCCTCGGCGGGGTCGGCGGGCTTCTCCATGAACTTGCGATCCTGCTCCTCCAGCAGTTTCTGGAGATCCTGGATCTCGGTGTTCATGGCCGCCACCTTGTCCATCTCGGTCCGGTAGTCCTCCCGCCGGCCGTCCTTGAGCAGGGCCTCCGCCTTTTCCACCAGCTGGGCCCGCTGCTGCATCAGGTCAATCATTTTGCGTCTCATACTTCGCTTCCCTCCATAAATCGGTGTTTTTCCAGCTCCAGGCGGGCCTCGTCCCGCCAGTCCTGGCTATCTGCTCCGGGCTCCCCCGGTGGGTCACTGTCAGGGGGCGGCTCCTGGCCGCCGTACCGCTTGCTCTTGACGACGCCGGCCGCCGGCTGGGCCGGGACGGCCACCAGGGAAACCTCGTATACATCGGCCACGCCGTCCAGGTCCATGTGGCACACCCGGCCGTCATACTCGCGGCCCGGGATGTGCTGGCAGACGGTTTTTGTCTGGTCAGCCCCGCAGATGGAGCACAGGGCCCGCAGGACGGCCAGCCCCACGGAGCACTCCCGCAGGATGCCGCTCTCAATGGCGGCGATGGTGGCCTCCGTCTGGGCCGTCCTGGGCATGTAACAGCGCAGCACCAGCCGCTGCACACCCTCGTCCGGGCCCGGCTCCACCGCTCCGGCGTACACCCGGGCGGTCTGGCACCCGGCGCTCCACCGGTGATCCAGCAGCACCGGCCGGCCCACAAACCGTTCCGCCAGCTCCTCCAGGGTGGCCTCGGTGAACCGCTCGTGATCCCGATCCACCTGGTTGTCACAGGCGGCCAGCCGGAAGGTAAACACCTCGTCGGCCGCCAGGGGACGAAGGGTCTGCCGGTTGATGAGCGCCAGCTCCCCCTCGTCCAGCTCCGCCTTGACCAGGCGGGCCTCCTTCAGAATCTCATCCATAGTTCCTCCTTGTCACGCTCTGCCTGTTCGCGACGCCCGGCTTCCCTCCGACTCCGGGCACAAACGGCCAGTTTGCGAACTGGCCTGGTTTGTACCCGTCGCTCCAGTCCATCCGGGCTGCTCACGACGGCTCCGCGCTTCTCCCTACTCCGCCGGCGGCCGGGTCTCCGCTCGCTTCTGGCTCAGCTCCGGCCACAGCCGCAGGGGCACATAGTTCAGGCTGGCCCGGTGCTCACTCCCGCCCAGGATGTCCGGCAGATCCTCCAGAGCCCGCACATCGTTCACGGAGTAAACCCCCTCCTGGAGCATAGTCTGATAGACGTGCATCCGGGCATTGGAGTCCCCCCGGAGCTCCGCCATGAGATTGATCCGCACCTCCAGCCCCGCCGCGATCTCCCGGTCGGTGAGCAGTTTCCAGGTCTGCTCCTCCTCGTACTGGGTGACGATGGGGTGGAGGGTGCCCACCACATACTCGATGGCGTTCTGCTCATTGGAGCTGTAGGCCTCCTTACCCTCCCCCAGCTTGTAGAGGGGGACGCCGAAGTACCTGGCGATGTCCCGGATGGAGACCTCCTTGCTCTCGATAAACTGGGCCTCCTGGTTGCTGGCGGCGATGGGCTTGTAGTCCAGGCCCAGATCCAGGATGGCCACCCGGTGGCCGTTCTTGGGGCCCGCGTGAACCTTCTCCCACTCGCTGCGGAGCTGATCCTTCAGGCTCACCAGTGAGCCGTCCGCCCGCTGGAGGGGCTTCCCGTCCGCCCCCTCGGCCCAGCCGCCCAGGTCGGCGTCTGTTTTCAGCACGCCGGAGGGCTGGCCGCCGCTCTCGTAGTAGGCCCGCTCGTACTCCTGGGCCGCCCGGGCGGAGGCCAGGGTATCCGCCGCCCGGCGGAGCACCGAGATGCCGGTCAGCCCGTCCCGGGTGGCCCCCTTGTAGTGGCACACATCCTCCCGGGGCAGTACCATGGGCTCCCCGGTGAACGGGTGGGTCACGGTGTACCAGATCCGCCCGGCGGTGTCCTTCCAGGGCTGTACCAGATACCAGGGCACCGGGATCAGCTCCGCAACCCGACCGGTTTGGGGATCCCGCACGACCCAGTCGTACCCGTTTCCGCCCTCCAGCCGGCTGTTTTCCAGCACCTCCTTGCGGACGCTGGGGGTCATGGCCTCGTTGGGGCGCACATTCAGCAGGTGGAGCAGGGGATGCTCCGGCCGTTCCCGGCTTTTCGAGTCGAAGATATAGCTGGGCAGCTTGGCCATGGAGCCGGCCAGGATACTCATGCATCGATCCACGGCGGACAGTTTCCGGGCGTAGGTCTCCGGATCCTCACCCCCGCCGGACGGGTACCCGGCAGCGCTCACCCCCGCCGCCGTCACCGCCTTCCGGGTGGGTGAGCGCGCCAGGTGCCGCAGGCCCTTGCTCATGCTCATTTCTCATCACCTCCCAGACTGGACAGCACCGCCCCGGCGATGGCCAGTGCGCCGCCTGCAATCAGCCCGGCGGGCAGGTAGATCAGCCCCGCCCCCACCGCCACCAGCACGGCGCCGACCACCAGCACCACATCCGTGCCCCGCCTCGCCAGGGCCTTCCAAAGTCGCCTCACGCGCTCCTCCTTCCCGTGTCCAAGTCGGACACATTACAGACTGAATCCCGGCCGGCGCAATGCCTGGGCCAGATCCGGCGGCCGGGCCGCCGACAGCAGGGCCACCGCCACAGCGATGATCCAGGCCACCGTCATGTCAATGCGGCCGATGCTCCGGTTCTTCATGGGCTTGATGTTCTCATTTCCGTCCACGGCACAGCGCACGTTGCCAAAGCACCAGCGGGCCGCTGTGTTGTGCTCGTGGAGCATCTGGTGGGCCCGGATAAGCCGCTCCGCCTCCTTCATGGCGGGGCTCAGGTTGCGCATGTCCTGGGGGATCTCCACCACGTTGACGCCCCGCTCCATCAGCCGGGGCGTCAGGGTGCGGGACAGGTAGGGATCCACCCCCAGCGTGTCCAGGTCGAACACCTCCGCCGCCCGGGCCACCGCGTCCTCCACCATGGTGAAGTCCACCATGTCGCCGGGGCACAGCTCCAGGAAGCCTGCCCGGGCCCAGTCCCGGTATGGTACGTGATCCCGCTGTTCCGCCTCCAGCACGCCGTCCTCCGGCCGCCACGCCCAGAACAAGGCCGCCCAGGTATCCAGTCCCTCCTGGGGCGGGAAGAGCAGGGTGAAGGCCGTCAGATCGGTGGTGGTGGACAGATCCAGCCCGCCGAAGCACTTCTTCCCGGCCAGATAGTCCCGGGCCGCCTGCCGCCGGAGCGGCGCGCTGAGCGCCTTCCACTCCGGCCGGTTCCACTGGGTCTTGTCGTAGAGGGTCAGGGGCAGCCACCCCACCGCCTTGACGCTGATCCACTGGTTCAGCCGCAGCCAGCGGAACAGCTTTTCCGCCGCCGGGCTCTTTTTGGCCGCCTGGGCCTCCAGGCGGAGGGTGCGCAGCTTCAGGTGCTTGCCCAGGGACGGGTTGCACCGGTACCAGAGGGCCTCGTCCCAGATGTCCAGCCCCTCCAGCACCTCCGGATCGTCCCCGTACATCGCCGTCAGGCCGTACAGCACCGGCAGCCAGTTGGACTCGTCCCGCTCCAGCAGGGCCGCCTGGGCCCGGGGCAGCTCCTCTTCCTCCACATCCCGCAGGGAGAGCACCTGGCGGGGGTCGCCCCCCTCGGCCAGGATGCCCCGGAGCTGCCGGGCGTCCCGGATGGCCACCGCCTTCTCGTGGATCTCCCAGCCGATGCTCTTCCGGTCCGGGTCGTCCCCCGCGGTGGTGAGCACGATCCACACCGGCTGCTGGTGGGCGGAGCCGGCCGCGCCGGTCATCACGTCCCACATGTCCCGGTTGGGCTGGGCGTGCAACTCGTCGAAGATCACGCAACTGGGCTTGTAGCCGTGCTTGGAGAAGGCCTCGGCGGACAGCACCGCCATGAGCCCCACGGTCACCCAGCGGGTGCCGCCGTTCTCCGCCCGTCGCTGCTGGCGGTACTCGATCTTCTTCTGGGACTTGGTGATCTTCAGCTCTCCCCGGGCGATCATTTTGGCCGTCCAGGGGGCCGACTCCAGCATGAACACCGCCGCCCGGAATACGATGCTGGCATTGTCCTTGTCCGCCGCGCACAGGTAGACCTCGGCGTTGAGCTCCCCGTCCCCGAACAGGTGATAGAGCCCCAGGGCGGCGGCCAGCTCGCTCTTGCCGTTCTTCTTGGGGATCTCCAGGTAGAGATACTGATACTGCCGGAGCAGTTCCCCGCTCTCCCCGTCCGGTTCCAGGGTAGAGTAGAACTCCATCATGGTGTCCCGCTGCCAGCCATAGAGCCGGAAGGGCTTTCCCGTGTCGGTGGTGGGCAGCCGCTCCACGAAGTCGCAGACGAACTGCCCGGCCGCCCGGTCCAGCACCGCCATGGCCTACTCCCCCATGGCCCGGGCCTGACGGGCCCGCAGAGCGCGGGTAAACTCGTCCGTCTCGTCGGCCTCCTTGGCTGCGGTGGCCAGCACCTCCGGCACCACCAGCCGGCACCGGGAGGAGATGGACAGGCCCATCACCTCGGCGCACTGGCGGCACTGCTTGAAGTAGGTGCTCTGTATGCCCGTCCACTCCTTGGCCAGCTTCTCGTCCTTGGCCCGGATGGCGGCCGAGGCCAGCCGGTCGGCGCGGTGCCACCGCTCCCGGGCCACCAGGAACTGGCCCAGCACGTCCCGGTCCAGCTCCGTGTAGAGGCCGGCCAGGCGGAGGGTCTCCCCGATCTCCCGGAACTCCCGGTGGAACTTCTTGCCCAGCCACCGGGGCGGCTCGGCCCGCTCGGGCGGCGGTACGTGTACCTCCTGGTCCCGGCGGGCGTCCTCCTCCGCCTGGGTCAGGTGCTTTCTTCCGTTGGCTTTCACCAGGTCGGTGGGCTGTCTGGGCCCCGGCATGGCGGTCACTTCCTTTCGGGTTGGCCGCTTGGTGCGGCCGTGGGGAAAATTTTTCGTTCCGAGGAGGCCGCGCGGTCTTGCGCCCCTCGCCCAAAACTTTCTCGGGGCGGGGGGAGGGTGCTGGCAAGCCACAGGCTTGCCGTGCGGGCGCAGGGGCTGCCCGCGCCCGCGCCTGGGCGCCCAAGGCTTCCACGGGTTTCCCGATCCGACCGCTCAAAAAGGCCGCCGGTTTTTCCGCCGCTCCTCGGCCATCTCACGGGCCGTCTTGCGGTTGTGGCAGAGCTCGCACAGACTTTGCAGGTTGCCCCTGTCAGTGAAGCGGGCCCAGTCGCCCCGGTGTGGCTGGATGTGGTCCACCACCGTGGCCCGGGTACGCCTGCCGTGCCTGGCACACTCCCGGCACCATGGCTCGGCCAGGAGCTGGGTGGGCCGCAGGTCGTCCGTCCAGATGGGCAGACTGTACCAGCCGTGCCACTGGGCGGACACACGGCGCTCCGCCCGCTTGGGCTTGTGCTGGGGACAGTATCCCTCGCGGGCGAGCTCCGGGCATCCCGGGTGCCGGCAGGGTCGGAGCGGCTTCATGGCCACGGGCTGTCACCTCCGGGCAAAACAAAAAGCCGGCACCGACGTCCACCCGTCTCGGGTTGGATCATCGGCACCGGCTCTGAAAGCACTGGCCCTGTTCGATATCCACCATCGTCTCCGTCCGGCAGTCCCGGCAGTAGACGATGAGATTTTTCGCCGAGGTTTCCGGTCTCACCTGGAGCACCTTCCGCCGTCGGCAGGACGGGCACATCAGCCATCCGTCCTTCACGATTAGTTTACCACACTCGGGTTCCGTTTGCAACTTTTTCATGCGATTTCTCCCCCCTGATCCAGATGTTACACCCTGTTTCCAGACCGAATAAAGACGCGAGGGCTATTCTCTTCTCCGTCTGGCTGGTGGCCTGGTTCCTTTCTTCTCCTTCCTAATAGGTAAATAGTATTTCAGCATAACGAACTCGCCGAACCGGTTCCGCACTGGCGGCGGCGCGCTGAGGATGATGGCCCCGGGCGGCGCGGCCACCGTCAGGTTGTCCTTGACGATCTCGCTCTCCGCCTTCGGCTTTACCAGATTCAGGGAGCTTGTCCAGCTCTTTTTCCCGGGTTCCGGCCTGCCCACCTCTCTGGGCTCCTTGGTCAGGTACTTGGCCAGGGCCTCGTACCCCTGCCATGTGTCCAGCTGCTCCAGCTCCACCTCGCCGTAGGGCCAGAGGGAGCGGAGCACCTCCAGATCCGCCCCGGTACCGTTGAGCACCAGGTGGTGGTGGAGCCGTCCGCCCTCGGCGCTGAGCTGCTCGGTCACGTAGATGTACTTGAGCTCCTGTCCCCGGGACTTCCGCACGGCCCGGAGCTGGGGCAGCAGTTTGCGGATCCTCTTTACCGCCTCTGTCCGGTCGGACGGCAGGTGCTCATCGTCATAGGTGAGCACCACGTGGAGATCCCGCCGGCCGAAGTTTGCCGCCAGTAATTGCTCCAGCTTCTGCCACGCATGGCGTGCATTGATGGCCATCTGAGCCGCGCTGGAGATCTCCCGCAGGGCCTTCCGCTCCTCCGGCGAGCTGCGGGGCGACGGGATGGTGTAGCACCCCACCACCACCAGCCGCCCCGCCGTGATGGTTTTCAGCCGCTTCGCCATCAGGTCACCCTCTTAAACCTGGTCAGGTAATGGGCTCCCCATGGGCCGGGCGGCTGGTGCAGGGATATCATCTTCTCCCGCACCAGCTTGTCCACCACCTTGCCTACGCTCTGGCTGCCTTCCATCTGAGCCAGCCGCTCCAGGTTGCACATGGTGGGCGCCGTCACCAGACAGCGCAGCCGCCGCAGATTTTTATTTCCCATCAATATCCCCCTCTTTTCGTGTGTCCGACTTGGACACACCCAGTTTTGCCAGACCGGCTCCCACCTGCCGCCACACCTGGATGGGCTGCACCTCATCCCCGCTGTACAGGTTGCGGAGGGTGGTCTCGGTCACACCCTGCCCGCACGCCCTGGCCAGGGCCCCGAAGCAGCCCAGCCCATGCTCCCGCCGGTACCGCCGGAGCCGCTCCAGGATCTCCCGCTTCTCCGCCGCGTTCCGGCCGGTGGGCCGGGGCGGCTCGGGCTCCGGCACGTCCTCCTGGAGCAGCGGCGTCCACGCCCGGGGCAGCGGCAGGTCTACCACCTTGTAGTTCAGTCCGTCCTCCAGCAGGAGCAGGCCGTCCAGGATGGACGACGCGATCTCCGCCCGGAGCCCGGCCTTCTGTTCCGCGCTCATCACCGGCACCCGCACCACCAGCACCGGCACCAGCTCCGGCCCGGCCGGCGTCCGCTCAAAACCCTCATAGCAGTGTATCATGCTCCTCTCCTCCCTGCGTTTTGATTGCCGGATGTCCATTGCGCCACCGGAATGAGATGCAGCGAGAAAACTTCCTGTCCCACTCCCAGCCGCCTGGGTGTTTACAGGCCCCGTGGGCATCATCATGCCAAAAGCAGTTATCACAGCCCCTCCGGTAGGCATTGATGTCTACGATATTACCGGGCATCGCTTACATCTCCCTCCGGCGGGCGGCTGATCCGCTCAAACTGAATGATCCACACCCACGGGTTGGCAGCCCAGCCGTAGACTGGCCGGTCAGCGGGCTTGATGGTGCTGTCCCATAAGGCGGAGAAATCTTGCACAATGTCCGTTTCCATCTGCCTGTATGGAACTCCTTCTGATAAGCAGTCAAAATAATTTACATCATGTAGCTTATTCGCTCGTACCTCTGTCACCCGCAGAAACAGCCGGGCGGCGTCCCGGGGCATGTGGATGGAGGGGTGCCAGCGGTTGAATGAGTGGGCATATTCTTTCATTTCGTCCCTTGGCCCGGCATACGCCCGGTAAAAATACTTACCCGCTTGTCCTAGAGACTCGCACCACGTCTCCCGCACCCACAGGATGTCACCGAGCTGATATGGTGCTTTCACCGCTGGGATGTTATTGCTTCCGTACAATACGCCCCCGTCCGGAACATATCCCGACCACGCAGGGTTTTGTCCTCTCCCAAATTTCACCGGCCGCCGGGTGACGGTTTTCCGGCCCTCCAGGATGGCTCGGGTCATTTCAGTGTTGAATAAAATTGGCTTCATTTTTCCACCTCCGGCGGGCGGCGGTCAGGCGGCTCTGGTAGTTTTCTCCACCACGACACATCCGCATCTTCCCAGTCCAAGTATTCATCGATGATCCAGCCGTCAGCCTTATTCCACGAGCCTAGCTGGTATGCTTCCTCCAAGGTAATGTTCGCCTTCGGCTTCCCGCTTACGATACACAGAACTGGCTCATGCTCTGTCGGCAAGGCATTTTCCACGCTCACCCACTCGTTCGGCGGGGTGAGGGTAGGCATGGAGCGGATATCCTCAATAACAACATCCGCCGGGATTGGCTCACCAGTATGTAAATATGGGCGGAACCACTCAATCAGAGAGTTTCCATCAATCGGTCGTACTGCCATCTTTCAGATCCTCCAATCTCTCCATTTCCACGGGTTTGGGGATGCTCCGGCCCTCTGCCGGGCGCCCATCCGGTAAGGGATGGGCCCCGGTCAAAGCAAAGGAGGCCGGGTGGATCTGCCCCACCCGGCAGGGGGCCGGAGCGCCTGATCATGTTCCTGAGCTCAGGAACTTATGCACGTTCCCTGCCTGGCCTTCTGCATCTCCTCCAGCAGGGCCGTCTGCTCGTAGAGGTAATGCGCCTCCATGCCAGTGACGGCCGACGCCTTCTGCCGGAGCTTTTCAAAGGCATATTCTTCATCCACCTCGGCGCGCATCCGCTCCAGCTCGTCGGTGTTGGCCTGGAGAGCGGAGAAGAATTTCTGCATCCGCTCCGGGCCGAAGCCGTAGGCGTCGGCGATGGAGCACACCATCAGCCACATGGCCCGCTGGGTGTGGGTGTCCGCCTCCACCTGGACGGTGGCATCCCGGGCGGCCTGCTCCAAGCCCTTTTGTATGGCCGCTTTCCGGGCCAGCACCTGGGCGTAGTTCATGCCCTGGGGCTTGCCTGGGCCGGCCCGGCGGTGGGCTTTCTTAGTCTTCGCCATCGGGCACCTCCTGTCTCTCCCATGCCATGCTCTCCGGGAGCTCGGGGCACCGCATCCACAGCACCACATCCGGCGTCATCCGGAAGGACATCCCCCAGTGCTCCCACTGCTCTGCCTCGGCGTTCCACCAATACAGACCTCCGCCGGATTTCAGCGGCCCGGAGATGCACCAGTACAGACCGGACTCCGTGGGCTGCTCCGGCCACCAGTGCCAGGGGCCGGACGGCTCTGCCTCTGTGGCTGCGGGCTGGGCCGTCGGTGTCAGCTGCTCCGTGACGCCCAGCAGGTAGTCCGTGGAGCACCCCAGCTCCTCGGCCAATTTGACCGGGTCGCTGATACGCCGGGCGGTCAGGTCACCGCTGTAGCGGCTGTCGTCGCCAAACTCCCCCCGGGCCCAGGCCCGTAGCCTGCCCACCTGCATGGGCGCCGCGTAGTCGGAGATGTGGAGGGTTGCGTCATCCGTCAGGCCGGAGGCATCCGCGGCGGCGGCCAGTCGGGCCGCCCGGGCCTGGAGCTCCTGTTCATCCTTACGCTTGACCTCCTCCAAGCGTTTGGCCTCCCTGGCCGCCTCCTCGTCTCTCTGCTCCTTCCGGGCGGCCTTGGCCCTGGAACAGGCCCGGTCACAGGCGTAATATTTTGCCTTGGCATGTGGGCACTGGAGGCAGCATGTCTTTCCCTTGCACGTCTCACCGTATCCACAGTCCACATCATGCCGGAGGAAGGCGTCGCCCCGCTTGCAGGAGGATCCGTCCGGGCAGGAGAACGCGGGCCGCCAGTTGGTGCCGTTTTGGGCCAGGGCCAGCAGCTCCTCCGCCCGGCCGCCGGTGGGCATGGCCGGCAGCATGGCCGCCAGCCGGCCCTGCAGTTCCGGCTCCATCCGGGCCAGGGCGTAGGCCGTCTGCTCCGGCAGCTCGTTCCGGTCGAAGTGCTCCAGGTAGGCCGGGATCAGGTGCTCCCGGATCACCTTGAGGCGGGCCAGCTTTGGGGCGGACACCTGACAGGCCGCCGCCACCTGGTCCCGCAACCTGCCCGGGAACTGGTATCCCTGCTCCTTGAGCAGGTAGAGCAACAGCTCCACCCGCTGGGCCTGCTTGGACACCTCCGCCGGGGAGAGCACCCGGGTGGAGCTGTTGGCCAGGATCAGCCGCAGCTCCCGGAGCTCCGGGCACGCCTCGTCCCGCTCCACGATGCAGGGTACTTTGCCCCACCGCTCCGGGGCGTCCTTGGCCAGCAGCGCCAGAGCCGCCCGCCGCCGGTGGCCGGAGACGATCACATACCGCCCGCCCTCTGCCGGCCGCAGCCGGATGGGCTGCTGGAGGCCGCACAGCTCGATATTGGCCGCCAGCTCCTCCAGGCCGTCCACGCGGTAAAAGTTGGCCGGGTCATCGTCGATCAGATCCAGGCCGATGTACTCGATGGTCTCCCGGTCTGTGTCCGACTTGGACACATTCCCCACCGCTGCCTGGAAGGCCGCAGTGATGTCGAACTTGCCCATCACCTGGCCCCCTTTCCCAGGAACTCCGCCACAAAGGCCCGGTAATCCTGGGCCGCTGCGGAGCGGGGCGACCAGCTCACCACCGGCTCCCCCGTCCAGGTGGACTCGTCCACCTTGGGGCTGCGCCGGATGTGGCCGGCAAACACGTGGACGGGGGCCTGCTCCCGGAGCAGCCGTTCCCCCTGCTCCACCGTGTCGCTCCGGTACCACATGGTGGGCAGGCAGCCGGCCACGTGGACGTCGGGGTAGATGCTCCGCAGCCGGTCGATCTGGGCAGTCAGCTCGTTCATGCCCCGGACGGAGTAGGCGTCCACCTTGATGGGGATGACCACATCGGTGGAGGCGGCGATGGCCGCCGCGCAGGCCGGGGACAGGGCGGGCGGGCAGTCGATGACGATGCAGTCATAGGCGTCGTCCTCCGCCAGCGCGTCCCGCAGATCCCGGATGGCCCGCAGGTTGGGCCGCTCCCCCTGGAGGACATCCACGTCCAGGTTGCGCAGCTCGTCATCCGCCGGCAGCACGTCCAGGCCCCGGATACTGCTGTGATACAGCACATCGTCGTAGTAGGCGTCCGGGATGGTCAGCAGCCCGGCCAGGGTGTTGTACTCCCCGGGCGGGAGCAGAGACTGGGTGGCGTTGGCCTGGGGGTCTGCATCGATGAGCAGCACCCGCCGGTCGTACTCGGTGGCCAGGATGGCGGCCACATTGACGGCGGTGACGGTTTTCCCCACCCCGCCCTTGAGATTGACAATGGCGATGGTTTTCATGCACAAATCCTCCGTTACTTTGGTGTCATCGGGAAGCACTCCCGGAGCAGGTGGCTGCCCACCTTGGCCTCCGCCATGAAATAGCGGCGCTGGGGGTGTATGTAGACAATCCGGCCGGTGACGGAGCGCGCCCGCCGCAGGCGCTTGTCCCGCTCCCCGCTGGCCTCCCCCTCGAACGCCATCGGCGTCCAGGTGTAGCTGTCTCCTACCTGCATGCTCACGCCTCCTTTTTGGCAAACGGGTCGTCGGGATCCGAGCCCAGGTCATAAAATTGCACCTGTTTGTACTCTGGTTCCCGGCGTTTCCGGGGGGCCGGCGCGTCCACCGCCGACTCATAGAGCCGCTGGTGCTGGCCGTCAAAGGCGAGGTAGATCTTGCCGATCTCGCCCTCCTTGTTTTTGGCGATGTGGAGCACCCGGCGGCTGTTGGGGGTGTCCTCCTCCTTGTAGAGCAGCATGGCCACGTCGGCGTCCTGCTCAATCTGGCCGGAGTCCCGGAAGGAGGCCATGGTGGGGGCCTTGGCCCCGTCGCCGCTCTTCTCCGGACGGGAGAGCTGGGACAGGGCCACCACGGTGATGCCGGTGCTCTGGGAGAGCTGGTGCAGGCCGATGGAGATGTCGGTCACGCCCTCGTACCGGCTGCGCGCCCCGCTCTGGATGAGCTGAAGGTAGTCGATAAAAATCACGTCATAGCCCCGGCTCAGGGCGGAGGCGCGGATCTCCTCCACCGACATGCCGCTGGCGGCCACCCACTCCAGCTGTGGCTTGATCAGGCGGGAGGAGGCGATGGCCAGGGCCTCATAGTCCGCCTCGGTCAGCTCAGATCGCTTGATTTTGCCGAAGTCCATCCGCATGTTGTAGGCGATCAGCCGATCCTCCAGCTTCTTCTCCCCGGTCTCCAGGGAGTAAAAGCCCACCTTCTTGCCGCAGTTGGCCAGGTGCCAGGCGAACATGATGGCCAGCAGGGTCTTGCCGGCGGAGGAGTAGCCGCCCAGCACCACCAGGTCGCCCTCCTCCACAAAGAGCCGGTCGTTGAGCTTGTCCAGGCCCCACGTGAAATACTCCTTGCGGGTTCTGTGGCGGTCGTAGAAGTCCAGGAGGGCCTGCTCCATGGTCACGTACCGGATGCCGGGCTTGTCCACCAGCATGCCGTTGGCGTCGCTCAGCACCTTCCGGGCGTCCTCAAGGGTGTTGGCCGCCGTCAGGGCCTCCCCCAGCCGCCGCAGGCGGAACAGCCGGGCCTGCTCCCGCATGGTGTCCGCATAGAGCCAGATGTTGGCCGCGGTGGGCGTCTGCTCCATGAGGGTCAGGAGGTACTGCCGCCACTCCTGGTCGCCCTTGGCCCCCAGTTTGTCCAGCACGGGAATGAAGTCCACAGGCGTGCCGTCCAGGTAGACGGCGCGGATGGCCTCAAAGGTGGCCCGGTGGCGGGGCGTGATGAAATCCTCGGCCCGGATACGGGTCAGGGCCTCCCCCACCAGCTCCGGAGAGATCAGCAGGGAGCCCAGCACGGCCACCTGGGCGGCCTCCATGTCCTGGACTACCATACCGGCACCTCTCCGCTGTCAACCACCCGGGCCGGCCGGGCCTCCGGTGCAGGCCGCACCGTCTTCCGCTTCTCCAGCCAGCGCCGGTCACGCAGCCAGCGGAATGCGTAGGGGATGCCCCGGCCCTCCCGCCAGTCCTCGCACTCCAGATGGATTTTCAGGCCCAGGGCGATATCGTGGAGCAGGGCATCCTCCGAGCCGTACCGCTCCATCAGCTCCCGATCCTGGGGCAGCTTGTCCCACTGCTCAACGGCCTTTGCCCTGTCCTCGTCCCTTGGGTAGGCCGCCCAGAAGCCCTCGAACCTCTCCGGCATCCAGCCGGGTGTTGACTTGGGCGCCCGCCTCCGCCGTTTTGGCTTTGCCTTCTCCGGCACGGCTCCCCCCTTGGGGGGTAGGGGGGTATTACTGAGATCTTTACTGGATAGATCTTTATTTAATTGCGTCGGATTTTCCGACGTCGGGAAAACCGTCGTCGGGTTATCCGTCGTCGGGTTTCCCGACAATGGTGCAGGATCATCCATAGTCGGATTTCCCGACAATGGTCCTGCCGTGTCCCGGATGGTGTAGACGACACCGGTAAACTTGCCGCCCTCCCCGTGGGCGCGCTGCCGGGTCAGGTATCCGGCGGCCTCCATCTCCTTGAGGGCGCCCCGGATGGCATCCCGGCCGCAGCCGGCCACCGTAGCCAGCCCGGCCACGCTGTAGTCCCAGCCCTCCGGCAGGGACAGGATGATGGCAAACAGGCCTTTGGTTTTCAGGGACAGGCCTGTGTCCCGCAGGATGCCGTTGGGCAGGACAGTATACCCGCCGCTGCGCTGGATCTGGATCATGTCGGCCACACGATCACCCCCTTGTCAATTTTTCAAATCTATGGTAATATGATCATGGTTTTTATGCACTGGGCCCCTGTGTCTGCTCCGTCAGGCATGGGGGCCCTCCTTTTTTGCCTTTTGCAGGGCGTCCATGGCCTTGCGGTAGCGGTCAGCCTGGTCCCGGCAAAATGCCGCCAGTTCTTCCGCCTCTCGGCTCTTCCCCGATGCCCCCAGGGACTCGGCTATATTAGCCCAGTTCTCGGCATCGTGTGTCTTACTGACCTCCGCCGCGATTAGCGCCGACTCCAGCGCCGACACGGTCTCATAATCCAGCTCTATCAGCATATTTTTCCCACCTCCTTTGCCTTCCGCAGCCGGGCCAGGGTGTCCCGGCGCTGCTTGACGATCCGCTCCAGCCGGGCCCGCTCCCGGGTCAGGCTGCTGACCTTCCTGTCATACTTTGGGCTGCATAGGGATGCCAGGAGTCCGGCCAGATGGGCGTTGTGGTCTGCCGCGCCCTGCCAGTGTACCACGCTGTCCTGGAGGGCCTCCTCGATGACGCCGATATCCCGGGCGCTCAACACAAGCTGTACTCTGCTCATGACGCGCCCCCTCACTCCAGCTCGGCCTCTGCCTGCATGGCCTGCTCCACAGCGGCGTAGAGGGAGCCGCAGACAAACACGACCACATGCTCGCCGGACGGAGTCACAGCCTCCACGCGCCAGCCCTTGCCATATCGCTGGGCGTTGATCACCCGGTTCACAGGATCACCTCCACCCAGCTGTCCGCGAACAGGGCGAACAGGATGCAGGCGGAGAATACCGCCGAGCCGATAGCTCTGTTGCGCCGCAGGCGGCGCTCGTTTCGGGTGCGCTGCATTTGAAATCCTCCTTTGTGTACTCCGGCAGGCCGGCAAGGCCCGCCATGTTGTTACCAGATGCCCATGTCCACCATGACCTGGGCGGCAATGCGCTTGATCTCGGCCCGGTTGGCGGCCCGCTCCTCCTCGGTGGGCGCCACGGCCGGGTGGGGCGTGTAGCACAGCGTGGTGCCCATCTTGGGCCCGCTGTCCATGACGGCGGACTCGTTCACCAGGACGCGCTCCCCCCGCCGGTCGGTGATCCAGTGCAGCCCCCTCCGCCGGGTCATGTCGGTGTGGAGCAGCATGTTCCCGATCTGCTCATCGAAGGACTCGACGGTGACCACCAGCTCCTCCAGGGGCTCGATGTCCATCTCCAGCGTCAGCTGCTCGCCGCTTGTGTATGTACTGGCAGGGCTGCTCTTGCGTTTTGCCATGGTGCTCCACCTCCTTCCAGACCCTATTCAGGGGTCGGGCTGTCCTATGCCCTCTCGGTGTCCTTGGCGCAGCGCAGAGCCAGGGCGGCCTCCACGATCTCCTGGAGTTCCTCCAGGATGGCGTCAAACTCCGGCCGCTCCACCGGGTCGATCACGTTGTCCTCCGCCATCCGCATGAGCCGCCGGTCGGCGTGGCTGTCGGCGAAGGCGTAGATCCGGTTGGTCAGCCGGGCCGACGCCTCCAGCACCGAGCACTGGGGCACCTCCGGCACCACCCGGCCATACATGGCGTTATTCTCACGGATATGCTGGAACGCCAGGTGCAGGGCGTTGTACAGGATAGACATGAGCTCCACCACATCATCTGGCGGCACCCGCTGGCCCGTCTCATAGGCCCGCAGGCTCTCCACGCTGATCCCCAGCCGTTCCGCGGCCGCTTCCTGGGTAAAACCGGCAGCTTTCCGGCTGGTTTTGTAGATATTCCGGTATTCCTCCGGCATGGTGTTTCCTCCTCCTTCGGGGTAAAATAGACATATCAGGGGGCCTCAGCCGGCGGCCTCCCCCCTGCCCCCGGGCGGCCTGTCGTCAAACAGCTCGTCAATGGAGCAGCCCAGCACACGGGCCAGCTGGGGCAGCTTGTCCGCGCTGGGATTGGCCTTGCCATAGACCCATTTGTTGACCGCGCCGGGGCTCACGCTCATGGCGTCGGCCAGCTGGACGGGCAGGATGCCCCGGGCCTCCATCCGCTCCCGGATTCTCATATTCTCACCACCTCCTTTGGGGCTTGTTCGGTTCTTCGTGATGTGGTATGATAAATTTGACCGGGAGTAAAGTGCGCCATCTGTACCCACCCCTTCCCGATCTTCCGGGGCGTTACCGCGCCCCCTTCGCAACCTCTGGTATAATCATAAACTCGATATTGCGCATTGTCAACACAATAACTCGATATTGCGCATATTTGTAGAGCCTGTCCAATTCCTTTTATAAGAGGAGTGCCCGCCCTTGAATATCGATCTTTTTGTGCAAAATGTCAAACATCTCTGTGCGGAACGGGGGATCAGCCCCACCGCCGCCTGTAAGGAGAGCGGCGTCGGAACCAGTTTTATCCCAGACATCAAACGCGGCCGCATCCCCTCCATTGACAAATTTGAGAAACTGGCTATCTACTTGGGCGTGACCGTCAGCGACCTCATTGGAGATATGGATCGGGCTGATATCGTCCTCCGTGAGAATCTCGTGCGTGCCGCAAGAAAACGGCTCGCGGCAGAAGGAGTATCTTTCGGAGGGGAAGCTGCTGCATCACCTGGTGCTATCCGCATCCCCGTCCTGGGTACCATCCCCGCCGGCATCCCCCTGGAGGCTGTCGAGGACATCCAGGACTGGGAGGAGGTTCCCGCCGCCTGGGCCGACGGCGGCCGGGAATACTTCGGCCTTCAGGTCAAGGGGGACAGTATGTACCCTCAGTACCTGGAGGGGGACACCGTCATACTGCGGAAGGCCACCACCTGCGACAGCGGCGACGACTGCGCCGTTCTGGTCAACGGGGATGAGGCCACGCTCAAACGAGTATTTCTGCACGAGGACGGTGCCATTGAGCTCCGTCCGGTCAACGCGGCGTACCCTCCGCGCACCTACTCCCCCGCCGAGGTGGAGTCTCTGCCCGTGCAGATCATCGGCGTGGTGGTGGAGCTCCGCCGGAAGATAAAATAAAAAAGTGTCCAAGTTGGACACTTCCAAAATAGATATGAGGTGACAGAGATGGAAGCAGAACGCGATTATCGCCAGTTTACGAAACCAGCGGAATTGCACAAGGCCATCAATACCCTTCGCGGCCTTGTTGCCGGGATCAACTCTGACATGGCCGTGGAGACCGCTGAAGTCACCGAGTTGGTTCACTGGTGTCAGGTACATGGCTGGCTCCGCGATCGGCACCCCTTTTCTGAAATTCTCCCCGTGGTAGAGCAGGCCTGCGAGGACGGCGTGGTCACGGAGGATGAGGCCAAGGACATTCTGTGGCTCTGCAACAACTTTGTGGACAACAGCTCTTACTACAACATCATCACCTCCTCCATCCAGTTCCTATCCGGGATGCTCCATGGCCTACTGGCCGACGGCGAGCTGAGTGACCGGGAGATCATTACACTAAAGTCGTGGATCGATACCAATGCCTTCCTGGCCGGCACCTATCCCTTCGATGAGATCAACAGCCTGCTCTATGCGGTTCTGGAGGATCGGAAGATCACTGCAGAGGAGAAGGATCATCTGATGGCCTTCTTCGGTAATGTCATCGACTTTACATCCTCCTACAACCTATCGGAGAAAGACTTTTCCGCTCTTAAAGAGAAGTACAGCATCGGCGGCATCTGCGCCGTCTGCCCTGAAATCGTCTTTCCGGACAAAATTTTTTGTTTCACCGGGGAATCCTACCGAGCTAAACGGGCTGAGATTGCGGCGGTCATCGAACAGCTGGGCGGCACGGTCACTGGCAGCGTGTCCCGGAAGACTGACTATCTTGTCGTGGGCAACGCAGGAAACCCCTGCTGGGCATATGCCTGTTACGGCCGCAAGATTGAGCAGGCTATGGCCCTACGCAAAGAGGGGGCCGGTGTCATCATCGTCAACGAAACCGACTTCTGGGATGCAGTTGATGATGCCCAAGCTGGGATAGTGGAATAGAGGAATCTATCCTTGGTTGTCTGAAGACAAATTTTCATTTCCTTCCTGGAGCGGTTTTAAGGAGAAATAGAGATGGGTAGTCAATTGGATTTGTTTGAGTATGCCAATAGCGTAAGATCTCTTACATACTCTGAATTTAGAAAGTGCTTGGAAGATATTCTTTCGCACCGCCCGGACTCTTTATCAAACACTCAATTTCAAGAGAACAAGCGTGATCTCGCTGTTTCCTTTTTCAGCCCTAATGGCTCGTCCCGCAGCCTGTGGATTGTGCCGGGGACAAAGAAGCATAAATTGGAAATCAAATATAGTTACTATATGCTCATCGACTCACTCATTGAAAAACGCGATTCTGTAAAACGGCTTTCAAGTGGACGTGTCGCTCTTCCGTTTGCAGATCTGAATGAACTAAACACTTATACTCCTATTATCCTGGATATTTACGACTATTGTGAACGTGAGGCCAAGGGCAGGCTCTTTGACTGTTGCCATAGGTATCTGGAATGCTCGGATGCAAAAGAATGCACTCACCCTGACAGGGACTTCTCCCTCTGCTGCTCCTATCGAAGAATGTTAAAGCAGGGGGTCATCTTCTATGGGAAGAACCGGACAACCGACTAAGAAAGGACGTGACCGCATGCTAGACGAAAAGGATTTACAGGCCATCGTGCAGCTGATGGCCCAGCAGCGGAAGGACATTATGCAGGACTTGAAGGTGCTGCTGGACACAGAGGTCACCACCAAGTTCAACCTGCTGGCCGAGGGCATCGAGGACATCCAGCGCCGCATGCCCAGCGAGGACGATATGGACATCATCGACGGCCGGCTGGACACCCTGGAGGCCATCGTCAAGAAGCACTCCCGGGAGATTTCCGACCTGAAAAAGGCGCAATAAGCAAGCCGGGGCCCCTGCCCCGGCTTTTGCCTATCCGCATCCCGCAAACGCAGCAGAACCGAGGTGACATCCCATGGACGCAGCAGAATACCTCCGCAAAAGCCGCATGGAGGAGGGCATGGACACGGAGGAGGTGCTGGCCAAGCACCGAAAGGCCCTGGCAGAGTATGCAAAGGCCCACGACATCCACATCATCGAGACCTACTGCGAGGTGGTCAGCGGTGAGAGCCTCTACGCCCGGCCGGAGATGCTCCGGCTGCTCCAGGACGTGGAGGACGGCCGCTATGACGCGGTGCTGGTGATGGATCTCGACCGGCTCTCCCGCGGCCGAATGAAGGATCAGGGCATCATCCTGGACGCCTTCCGGGACTCGGACACCCTCATCATCACCCCGGAGCACACCTACAACCTGTCCGACGATCTGGACGACGAGATGGCGGAGTTCAAAACCTTCATGTCCCGCCGGGAGTACAAGATCATCAACAAGCGGCTCCGCCGGGGCCTGAAGCAGACCATCCAGGACGGCTGCTACGTGGCAAACGCCCCCTATGGCTACCGCAAGGTGACGGTGGATCGCAAGCCCACCCTGGAGATCTATGAGCCGGAAGCCAAATTCGTGCGCATGATGTACGACCTGTATCTCCAGGGCTACGGCTGCGTCTCCATCGCCCGGCATGTCAACGCCCTGGGTGCCAAACCCCACCGCTCGGCGGAGTTCACCCGCAACAGCGTGGCCCACATCCTCCGCAACCCCACCTTTGCCGGGAAAATCGTCTGGGATCAAAAGACCCACATCCGCAAGGGGGCCAAGGGCAACCCCAAGCACGTCACCATCTACAACCCCCGGGAGAGCTGGACGGTGGTGAACGGCATCCACCCTGCCATCATCGACCAGGAGACCTACGACAAGGTGCAGGCCATCATGGCCGGGCGTTATATTCCATCCAAGCGGGACGGCACCGTGCGCAGCCCCCTGGCCGGCCTGGTGCGCTGCACCAACTGCGGGGGCCACATGCAGCGGCTCACCATGAAGGGCGGCCCTTACCTGCTCTGCACCCGCCCCGGGTGCTGCGCCTCTGCCCGGTTCGAGCTGGTGGAGCATCGGGTGCTCTCCTACCTGCGGGACACCCTGGCCCGTCTGGAGGTGGAGCGGCAGGCGTCGGTGGGCCGGGACACCTCCGTCCTGGACTCCACCCTGGCGGCCATAAAAAAAGAGCTCGTCACAGCGGCGGGCCAAAAGACCCGGCTGTACGAGCTGCTGGAGATCGGCGAGTACGACATCCCAACATTCCGGGAGCGCATGGCCGCCGTCAAGGAGAAGATTGCCAACCTGGAGCGCCGCCAGCGGGACGCCGAGCGCGCCATCCAGGAGGCCTCCATGGCCGACCCCTCCGCCCTGGCAGCGAAGATCCGGGCCGTGCTGGACGCCTACGACGCCTCCGACGCCGCCGGCCGCAACTCCCTGCTGAAGGGCGTCATCGACACCGTGTGGTACACCAAGGCCAAGAAATCCAAGCCGGGCGACTTCCAGCTCCGCGTTGACCTGAAGCCCCTCTGACACAGGGCTTTCACTCCTCTGTGTCCTGTTACCTATAAGGCGCTATATCTTCCTCTTTGCAGGAATCATAGATCTTCTTCGTGTGTATGCACACGGCCTCGCGGATACCGGCGGTATCGGGCACCGGGCCGGGCATGACCTTCTCAGGCATTGCAATACCTCCTAGCAGATTGGGGCCCTTCCTTCCCTCGAACCATCCTATGCGCCGTCCCGCCGTTGGTGCGCGGGCCGGGCGGGCACAGCAAGGGGCCCAGGCCATTCTATGGCCTGGGCCCCATTTCGGCGCCTGCCGCCTCAGCGCAGCGCCGCGGTGCGGCTCCGCCGGCGTGCCAGCACATCCCACAGTACCAGCCCCGCGCAGCAGGCCAGCAGCACCCCGCCGATGAGCAGGGCGCAGTTGCGGAAGAACACCTCCGGCATGACCAGGATGATCTGGTCGGCGGCGGGGTCGAAGATCCAGTTGTCCTTGCCCGGAAAGAAGATGGCGTGGAACACCACAAAGGCCCGGTCGAAGTCCAGGGCCGCCAGGCCGGCCACCACCAGCACCGCCGCCGCGGCCCCCGTCCCCGCCCAGAAGGCCGGCCCCCGGCCGGCGAAGCGATGGAACCTCAGCCCCTTGGCCTTATACAGCAGAAGGAAGCCCGCCGCAGCGGCGGCGGTCACCCCCAGCACGGCAAAATCCAGGAGAAAGAGCCCCCGCACATCGGCGAAGTGGCTGCGGCCCGACTCCGACCAGGCCAGCTCCCCCGTGCCGAAGGGGGCCCCGAAGACGCAGAAGTCCAGCACCTCGTCATAGGCCTCCCGGATCACCTCCGCCGACCACCCCGTCTGCTCCGGCAGATGCAGCGCGTCAATCTGGACATAGTAGAAGGGGCGGAACAGGATGGGCACGGAGATGGAGAAGCTGAGCACCAGCAGGGCCAGCACCAGGGACAGCAGGACGGACGCGGGCTTTGAGGGACGCATGGGTATCACTCCTTTGGGATGGATAGGACGATGAGCACCTGGGAGGGCAGGTAAAACAGCCACATGCCCACCTGGGCAAAGGCGGAAAGAGGGGCGGGCAGGCCGGCCAGATTGTGCAGGCCCACGCACACGTCGCACCCCACGAACAGCAGCAGGCCGAGGGCGAACATCCTCCCCCGCCGCCCCAGGGACAGGGCGGCGGCGGCGTTGCACACCAGCTCCGGGAAGTAGACCAGGGCCAGGGCGTTGAGGGGAGTGAGCAGGCCCAGCAGCGCGGCGGCCAGCAGGGCCGCCGCCGTCAGCCCCAGCCGGAGGGGCAGCCACAGACCCGCGCCCATGGCGCGCAGCCGGGCCAGGTAGAGCCCCTGCACCCCGCAGAAGAGGGCCACGCCCAGGGCATACCAGGCGTCCAGCACCAGCAGGAAAAAATCCGCCGCCAGGGTGAGGGCCAGGGCGGCCCGCACCAGCCGCCCCTCCCTGTCCCCGGCCCGGAGCAGGGCGGACAGGAGGCACAGGGCGATGCCGGAATACTTCAGCGCCAGGCTCCATCCGCCCCCCGTGCCGGCCAGATCCAGGGCCAGGAAGCCGGCGTAGAGGGCCGCCTCCGCCCCCAGAAACCAGACGGTGCCCCGCCCCATAGACCTCCCCCCTTTTCATACAGGGCCTATTATACCTCCCGCAGGGCCGCAATGCAAGGCATTGCGCCCCCGGCGGCGGCATGGTAGAATGGGGGGCACAGGGAGCTGGAGGGAGGCGCGTGTGATGGAACTGGTGAATCTGCGGGAGCGGGGCGGCCTGGCCGCCCCGGCGGCGGCGTGGTTCCACGACAGGTGGGGTATCCCGGCCCGCTCTTACCGGGAGAGCATGGACGCCTGCCTTGCGGGGGCGGGTGCCGTTCCCCAGTGGTACCTGGCCCTCCAGGAGGGCCGGATCATCGGCGGCGCCGGCGTGATCGAGAACGACTTCCACCTCCGCAGGGATCTGCGCCCCAACCTCTGCGCTCTCTGGGTGGAGGAGGACTTCCGCCGCCGTGGGGTGGCGGGCGCGCTGCTGGCGCACGCCTGCGCGGATATGGCCCGGCTGGGCTGCCCCACCCTCTATCTGGTCACGGAGCACACCTCCTTTTACGAGCGGTACGGCTGGCAGTTCCTGTGCATGGTTCCGGAGGCGGATTCCCCTTGCCTGCTCCGGATGTACCGGCACCGCGTATAAGACAGCGCGCCCCCTGTCCCGACGGACAGGGGGCGCTTTGCAGGTTCACTGCCTTCTGAACCGTTTCAGGAGGGCCTCCTCCCAGCGGTCGCCGTACTTCATGCCCACCAGGAACAGGGCCAGGCCCGCCAGGCCCAGCAGCACCATGGCCCAGATGGGGATGTTCAGCACCGAGCCCCCCAGGGCACAGGAGACCAGCAGGCCCCAGGGCCGGGTGAACAGGACGATCACCACAAACCGGCGCAGGGGGATGTCGGTGAGCCCGGCCAGGATGCAGATGAGATCATCGGGGAAAAAGGGGAAGAGGAACACCAGGATCAAAAAGATGTCCCGCTTGCGCTGGATCAGCTCCAGGTACTTGTCCGCCACCTTCCGGCTCACCAGCCGCTCCACAAAGGGCTGCCCGATCACACGAGCCAGCCAGAACACCAGCACCGAGCCGGCCACCACCGCCAGCCAGGTCAGCAGGAATGCCTCCCACATGCCAAAGAGCACCGCCCCGGCCAGGGCGGTCACATTGCTGGGGATGGGGGCGGCCACCACGGAGAGGAACTGGATAAAAAAGTAGAACAGCTGGGAGAAGGGGGCAAAGCGGTCGATATAGGCCCGCATCTCCTCCAGGGAGCCCAGGGAGGAGAAAAATCCGGTCTGCCACAGCAGGAGCACGCCCCCGCCCAGCAGCACCACGGCCAGCAGCAGGGCCGGCAGCCATTTCCGTTGTTTCATATCTCTATGTCGCCTCACGCATCAGACTGCCTATAGGCTACCATGTTTTGCCCCGGAGCGCCAGAGAGAATTTCTTAAATTTCCCTTATAAAAAACAAAAATCCACACCCTTCGGTGTGGCTTCTGTCATCCGGCTCCTTACCGCTCGCTGCAGATCACCCGCTCGTCGTCGCCAAAGATCAGCTCGTCCACATCCTGAATGTCGATGCCGTAGATCTTCACCATAATTCCCACCTCCTTTCTATGTGATAGGTTCAGTATACGCCCTTCCTCCGGTGAATGCAAGTGGTATTATGTAAAGTTTACATAAAGTTCATCTTTACAAAAAGAGCCGCCGGGCCATAAGCCCGGCGGCTGAGCTGTTACAGGCGGCGCTTGCGCAGCAGGAAGGTCACCGCAAACCAGACCGCCAGATAGAGGGTGATGGAGGCCCCGGCGGAGGAGCCCAGGTAGTAGGAGGTCATGAGGCCCGCCAGCCCGGCGACCAGGGCCGCCAGGACGGAGGCGAGGTGATACTGCCGCATGTTCTTTGCCACGTTGCGCCCGGCGGCGGCCGGCAGCACCAGCAGGGAGTTGATCACCAGCAGGCCCACCCAGGTCATGGACACGGTGACCACCACGGCGATGGCGATGGAGAACACCGCCTCCTGCCAGAACACCCGTACCCCCCGGCTGTCGGCCAGGGCGGGGTGGATGGCGGAGAGCATGAGCCGGTTGAAGGACACCAGCCACAGCACCGCCACCACCAGCAGGATCACCGCCAGCAGGGCGATTTTGGAGGGCTCCACGCTGAGGATGTCGCCGATGAGCAGGCTGTTGTACTGGGTGAAGCTGCCGCCGCCGAATGTGGCGATGAAGATGCCCAACGCCACGGCGGTGGAGGAGAACACGCCGATTACCGTGTCGCTGGCCATGTTGGACTTGCGGCGCACGTAGGTGAACAGCAGGGCGAAGGCCGCCGCCAGCAGCACCGCCATCCACAGGGGGTCGGCCAGGCCGCACAGGGTGCCGATGGCGATGCCGGTGAAGGCGGAGTGGCCCA